>Ga0315909_10000168_pt1 | contig 87214 bp, 110 predicted proteins | sample LakEriMetagenome_11_FD_203527 | JGI IMG/M metagenome (GOLD analysis project Ga0315909, IMG submission 203527) | Freshwater fungal communities from buoy surface, Lake Erie, Ohio, United States - Buoy 2 MA125 | ecosystem: Environmental > Aquatic > Freshwater > Lake | place: USA: Lake Erie, Ohio...
ACTCTCTAGATATTTTACCTGATTCTAAATATACCCCGCCCCAAACGCCCCACTCTTGATTGCTAACAGCATATGCAAGACATTGTCTTTGTGCTGGACACTTTGAACACAATGTATCTACTCCTTCAGCAACTATTGGATCTTCCTCATATTTTTCAAAAAATAGATTGGTATCCATGTTTATACATGAGCGATCTTCACTAAACTTGTACATGTGCTAGAAACCTATCTGGAATCTGCCACACACCATAATCCACCATGTCATACCTATATTGAGTTTTCCATTTGCCATCTTTAAACACTCCACCTTTATTATAATATCCATCATCTTCTGTGTAAACAACCACTGTCCAGTTATCCCACTCAAAGTTAGGATTATTATTAATAATTGTATCCATTTGTTCTTTGCTATTTACTATCATTATTTATCCTTAAACTAACTGTAAACGCTATAAAAATTAAAACAAATTGTACAATAACAGAAAATATAAATCCTGGTTGTCCAGTCATTATTCCGTATGCTATTGTTGTTCCTTGTAATAATATAAACGATAAAAACATTAGTGCAAGACTAAATCTGTTGTTATTGCCTAATGATATTGATGCCATAGTCATATAGAAAAATAATTGAACTCCAAACATAACGTATGACCACTGCTCTAGGTTAAGGTTCATTAGTATCTAAACACCCCAACTTCACATGTATCTACTCCCTGTGCCAACATAGTCATTTTTGACAAAGACTCTTTCGGTGCACTAAAAAAGGCAAAATAGTTAACGTGTTCAATATTTTCTGATACCCACGCTGCATATACTTTGTGAAAAGATATCTTAAATCCTTTTTGTTTTAAAAAGTTTTCTGATGAATTACAGAATGCTGCTGTAAAATTATTTATAGCGTGCGGCCCTAAAGACCATACTTGAATTTCGTTATCTTTGATATTAGACAATGCCACACTCATAGCCCTCATAAAGATCTCGTAATCTGAGAAAGATTTTGTTCCCTCTACAGCGATAATCATTGTTGTCCAATCGTATTTAGTAGATCATGGATATCGTCTTCAGACATTCCCATAGAATCTACTTTTTCTTTTTTCCTCATACTTATTTTTCCATCAATAACTTCTGAGGTATATAGTATATTATTATAGACCCAATAGGCCTTATTGTCAACAGTTGATACCTTGATTATTTGCTCATCATTGTTTAACTTTAAATATTTATAATTCCATAGAAAAAAAAGAACAGTACACAAAATTGTTAAAGAAAGTTGAAGGTATTCCATATTGTTTTATTCTGATATGCTATCTATAATTTTTAGAAGATTCTTTGTTTCTCTCTCATTTAATGAGAAAACATCTATCTCTAATGCATTATCTACATCTATAAAGCCATCATCTGATACTCTTGATTTATAGATGCTATTGTTTTTTACCCAGTAGGCGTAATCGTTTACAATTGCTACTGATACGTTACTATTTTTAAGAGTTTTTTGCATTTGTGTCAGTCTCTTCTCTGGCATTGGTGGAGTCTTGAATAGTTCCTGAAGATTGTCCTTCTTTAAACTCTTGCTGTAGTTTATATAATACAAAATCAAACTCCAGTTGTGCACACTTGTTGCGATAATACTGAAGCATAGTTTTGAGAATTTGGTTATCTTCATTCATTTCAACTCCTCTTTTGTCTAATTCTACACTGTTTGCTATTGTTTGTCAATATTTTTACGAAGTGAAAAAGGAGATTCTTGCCAGACTGTATCGTTTGATTTTTGAGATCTTATATTCATAATTGCATTTCTTTTAGATTTAGCCCAGGCATATCCAGAGTCTCCACCCCAGAGAAGCCAAGCAATCTTTCCATTAGAAGGTCTTTCTGAGTTGTTCCAGTCTTTACCTTGTTTGTCTACTTCATGACGTGAAAAGAAAGAATACATTCTTAATACCGTTCCAGGACTCAATTCTTTTCTATTTGCTAAATCTCTTGCACGTGCAACCCCAACTGCGGTGCCACCTCTGCCAAATTTTCTTCTTAATTCTAATCCTCTACGAGCGTTTGATGCCATTGATTCTGTTGGTTTTAGGTCTAAATCTTCTAAAGATCTTTTTTCTAAATCTATTTCTTCCATAGATTTTTTAACATTTAATGTTTTCATTTTGTGTCCAACAACAGTATCTGTTGGTTTTCCATCACGATATAGTCTTATCGCTACTGCTGGATCTTCTGGTGTTCCATTGATTTCAAATGAACTATTTGGAACTTTAAACTTTCCATTTCTAATAACTCTAATTACTTTTCCTTCTGCTCTACCGCCGCTTGAATTCCAAGATACCATTTGTCCGACACGAACTGAGTCTGCCTTATCCATTGAGTGACCCATCATATCTTCTTCGGTTCCAATTAACATAGCCTCTGATGATTTAAATGCTGTAAATAAATCAGTTCCTTGCCAACTACCATTTGACTCCTCATACATTCTTATTAGTATTGCTGGGTCTTCTGGTGTTGCAACAACCTCAAATTCTGATCCGCCTGCAAGGCTTCCATCTCTCATTACATGTTCAATTTTTCCATGAGCCATTCCTTTAGAATATGGTCCCATTGCAAACATTCCTTCTTGCATTTCATGTTCTGCTTTGATTAAGTCTGGGCAGCATTCAATGTCTGCTTTTTTAACTGGTACGCAATTTGGAACCATTTGACCGTTTTGACCTGGTTTCATTCCACGTTGAACATATCCATCCCAACAAGGTGATTTTTTATTTGTTTCTTCGTGATAAGAGGCCATATGCTCTGGACAATTTTTTGGATCAACACACTCTTCCATTGAATGAGGATTTTTGTTAGGGGTGTCTTCGTTTGTAATAACCCCTTCATGCATTTTTTTACTGTTTGCTTCAGCAGCATAAATTGCTCTTTGTTGATCAACAGCCTCTCTACGAGAAGGGTGGCAACCCTTTACATCTCCATCTGGACCGACAACGGCATAGCCGCTGCAGCCAGGCTGATTTCTTCTAATATCATAAGGCATAATTAAATTATATCACCATTATTATGTTTTCTCAAAAGGTTTTCAATAAAGAACCTTTCTTCATCTGGAAGACTATCCTTTATTTTTACAGTTTCTTCTTTTAACATTACCATTGCTGTGCCATCTTTGTCAAAATTCATCTCTATCAACCCTTTACTCCACATAGAAAAGGCTAGTTCGTTAACTGTTTTAAAATGTTCATCCCATAAGGCTGGAACTAGATATTCACATTCAGGAGTAAGGTTATATGTAAATTGATCAGATATAGAGTCATACCCAACTATTTCAACAGCACCTATTTCTATTAAATGTTCTAAGAAGTCTTTTCTATTATCTTCTTCTGAACTATCTATCATATTAGTCTATACCCTCCGCCCCAGTCTCCTATTCTACCTCTAATCTTTTCTTTTGGAAGACCATCTTCATCTCTAGATGAATCATTGTCTACTCCACCCCTAGACCAAGTATGAATGTCTATTTCTTTTATCCTGTCTCTTTGAGCGTGGGCAATTGCATTATATACAGAGCCACACATAGCGTCTGCTAAGTCCTTAGATTTTTTTCTAGGATGATCTACTTTATTACTACTCATAATTCTAAGTTCTAACATTTCTTCTAAAAGAATATCTATGTGTGGAGCGACTACTCTATCTTCATAAATTAACATAGACAAGTCTTCATAATGTTTTTTAGCAACAGATAAAGTATCTGTTTTAATTCCTACTTGTTTTAACTCTTGTTGAATATCAAAAGACTGCCATCTATCAAATGTAACAAGTCCTAAATTAAAACCATTTCTTCTTAAATCTATAATCCAATTTTTTACCTCGCTTAGATCTACAGGACCTTCACGCTTTGGCTCCCACCAAGCAATAGCATCTACAACTACAAATGGAACTATCTGTTCATAATTATTAAATGATTGGACACTTACCCATTTATCTACGTGAGCAATTGATACAGCACACTTGTCATGCTTTTGTGCTAAGTCAGCATGAACAAAATACTCTACATCTTCCTTTGGCTTAAATGTTAAATCAAATCTTCTATTAGTATCTAATGGATTTCTTGAAGATAAAGCCCTTTCAACTTTTTCTCTTGACTTAAAAAATGCATCTGAAGATACTGTTGGCATGCAAGCAAAACGCATAAGTGCATCTGCTGCATCTGTAAAAAATGCAATTTTAAAATCTTCAATCTTTCTTGTTGGATTCATTTCCCAAGTAGGTCTACGAAGTGCAAAAACTCCAGGGAACTTATAAGATAAAATATTATCTTCTTCCCATTCAATAGCAAACTTATTAGATGGATCATCTTCAGACAATGTTGGATTAATTATAAATTCATGACTTCTTATTGTTGTTTCTTTATCTGCAATTACATCGTCATATCTTTGTGATATAAAGTCTCCTTTATACCTTGGAAATGATAGCAATATAACCTTGCCATAGTCTGGAAAACGAGAGTCTACAGATCCTCTAAAGGCTTTATAAAGGTTGTCTGCTGTCTTTCCTTGATCATTACCTCCAGCACCCTCCATAGCAAATCCAGATATTTCATCAAGAACTGCAAGCATTAAGTTTAATCCTTCTGCAGATTCACGTTCAGAATGTCCAGAGTAAACTGTAATTGATTTATTAAATTCAATGCTATCAATCTTTGGCTCTTTATATTTGCCAGCAAACCAAGGGGAACCTTCAATTTTAGATTTAAACCCTTTAAAAAATACGTTCTTTGCCTGTTGTGCGTTAACTGCTACGTTAATTAAATCTATTGCATCGTTTGATGGTTTACCAAAATATCTCGATGGGTCTTTGAGACAAAGAAGTTTATAAACAATGTAAGCACAGCCAATGGTAGAAGTATGGTCTTTACCACTACCTTTTCCACACATAAGAATAACTTCAGACTTAGTGTATTTTTTATAATGTTCATTACCGTCCTCTTTTCCTAACCATCTTTCAACATCTTCTTTTTTATAAATTTGACTCATGCATTCTACTAAAGTATATTGGTACTCAGATAATTCTGGCATATTAAGATAGTCTTTACTTCTTACAAAAGTTTTTACATCTACTGGCATTTCCTCAAAAGGACTTTCGTCCAACGCCTCTATAAACTCACTAAAATCAATCGTTGTCAATTACTACCACCTCTGTTTGCACTTCAGAAAGTCTTCTCATAATTTCTTCACGAATTTCTGGATGCTTTGAGGCTACTTCTTTAAGGATTCCAATTAGAACTCCTTGCTTTCTTTCCATTTCAATTATCTGTTCTGCTATTTCTTTATTATCTAATAAGCCTGCTTTTTGTAGCATTTCAAGTCTTTTGCTTTCAATGTCTGCTATCAATTTGATAGCGGTTGTTTTTGCTGTAAGATTAGCAGTAGAATCTGCAGAGTCAATTACTTCATAAGTCTTTTTAATTAAAGATGAATAGTGTTGGTCTGCACCAGCAAGGGCTTCTTTTGCTCTCATGTGAATTGCTTGATTGTTTGAGATCATAGATCTCCAATCATTAAGAAGAGACAGTACTTTTTGACGAGGCATGTCTAGTTCTTTTGAAATTTGAGAAGCGTCATAACCCTTAAGGTATTCTGCAGCAACCTGATTTACCAGGTCTAAGTGTTTAACTAATTCATCATTCATTGTTTAATGTCCTTAACAATACAAGGTAGCCAATAAGATCTAAGATTGTATCTTCTGATGCGTATTCTTTGCCTTTATGTATTCTATTAAGTTTATCATCAATACGAATAAATATTTGTTCTTTTGGGGTAGACTTACTAAATATATTAATAGGATGGCTATATGAACTACCATAAGATTGATTCTTACTAATAAGTAGTTTGGCTATATCCAGACATTCATCTAATATCTTTCTACCCGCTGGTGCTTGGGTAGACATGTCTTTGACAATTCTCATCTTATCTTCAAGTTCTTTTTCAAAGTTTGGAATTTTATACTCTGCCATTTTTACCTCTTTGATTTTCTAAGACCAAACTTGGCAAGATATACATATATAGTTTCAACAGATGCTCCACACTCTTTGGCAATTTCTTGAGGGCTTTTCTTATCAATTTGATACCTTTTCTTTAACCAAGCCTCGCTTGTATATAGTTTCATTTTATCACTACCCTCTTGTCTTGTCAAGATTATGAGGTTGATCAACTAACTTGCTCCAGTTTTCAGATGAATACCAGCCTATTGCAATAGAATCTGCAACATCGTCATCTTCAACATTTAAATCAAACTGCATATTAATCTTTCTAATAGTCTTTCCTTTTCTCATTTCTCTTTCTTTTGTTTTGTAGAATGAGTAAGATTTATCATTACCATACAGATCTTTTACTGCTAACTTTTCTTCTTTGGTTAGTTTGCCATTACCAATCCAATTTTGCCAAGATACGGGAGAACAAGAAACTATTGGAGTTTTTTTATACATCTGGCTAGCACCCAATATTGCACCTTGAACAAGTGATAAGTTTATTGCAGTCTTTTGTGAATTTGTAAATATTGCTGACTCTATAACTATGGCATCAATTTCATAATCTTTTAAGAATGATGCTATTTTTTTAGTTGCATCTCCTGTTTTTTCATAAACATGATTTCCATAAAAATTAACTTTGCCAAACTTAATAAGTTTTCTTTCTGTAAATACAGAAAAGGCCATTGAGTTTGTTGAAGCATCTATTGCTAAGATTGTATTGGGTTGACCAATATATCTTAATTTACTTTTGCTCATAATCAAAAAAGTCCTTTATCTCTTTTATTACCCTGTCTAATTTTTTGCTACTAACCATACAAGTATCACAGAAACCATTGTCATTATAAATGCTAAGAAGGGTACCACAATTACCAGCACAACGGCGATCTTTCCCCATTCGCTCTTTGGCTTTTGTAATTCTGTAACGTTGTACAATTTTTTGTTTAGTTGCAAGAGACCTGCATGTACTATCGCAGTAAATTTGGTTTTTAGTCGGTGTCTCAAAAGAGTCATCGCACCATTCGCAATATTTTATCATTCAAGTTCTTTCCTTCTTTCAATCTTAATTACACCTTTGTCTCTTGAATCACATACTTTTTCTATTGGGCAAGATGCACAAACTTTAGAGTCTTTTCTATATCCTCTTTCTGGTAACTGTTTGTCATCAAATGCCTTTTTAACTTTACGCATCCAGTCAAAGAAATAATCTATAAACTTAACATACTCTTCTGTAGCAACAACTGGTATCACACATATCTCGTGTGTATTTTTATTCTCATATACAATGGCACCAACCTGTTGTTTTAATATCTTCATATAAATAAGTAATTGCTCTATATGATATGTACTAGCAGTTCCTTTTGCTTTATGATATTCAAAGGCTTCGTTCTTTGTTGTTTTAATTTCAAGCAATACTAACTTATCTTCAAGTCTAACCATAGCATCTGCATATCCAAATATTGGTGGATCTTCGTTAACTATTTCTTGTTCTTGCCATTCAAGTATTCCCTGTGCTTCTAGTGCACCTTGGATTCTTTCATGACTACTAGATCCAGTATTCATGTTGGCATAATTGATACCTGTATTTTTTTCTTCCCACTCATTTCCTTCAAATGCTAAGTACCAATATCTAGCACAGTGTCCGTTTCCAAAGACTAAGGTTGAAGGACTAAAACTTTTTTTCTTAATAAAGCCAGTCTTACTTTTTTGCATCTTCATATGTCCTTCATGAATATGATCAGCAATTTTTGATAAATCTATTGTTGCCTCTTTCTTTTTAACCATCTTTTTTACTAGGCCTTTAGTCATTAAAAATTCCTTACATTATATTTAAGGGCATCGACCAGTTTGTCGGTTGCTTCTCTTATTGCATAGTACATATTTTTCTTTGCCCTGTCATCTTTTTTTACGTGAGAGTACCAAGCCGCTAACATTGCAAACTTTGCTGATTGAGCCTGCAATTGTGTAATTAACAATGTTGCTTTTGCTGCTGGAACATCTGGATTGGCTATTAATTTGGCAACAATAGTAAGAGTCTTTGTAAACTCTTCATCTTGCATATACTCTGACATCTCATTAAAAGATGTTAACTTATTTAATAGTTCTACTGTAGGTTCCATTATTTCTTTTCTCTTAACTGTTCAAATACTTCCCATTCAATTATAGCAAGTCTTACCTTTTTATGTCCTGATCCAAGGACTATCATTAACGCAGGATTTTTTTGTCTATCTACCTTCATTGTGTCCGAAACAATTTTTGACCAAGAGTCTTGGCTAACGGAATAGGATTTGGAATACTCCTTGACATCTACAACGAAGTCATCCAGTGATCCGTCAGCCTTGACTGGCCCTCTACCTGAATTACGATGTGGCTTTGCACCAATACGTTTTAACTCTCCACGCTCGCTCATCAGTATCCTTTCTTTGGAAAAGTTACTTTAGATAAATGTTTATTAGTACACATCCAAGTAAGATCTCCCTTTTCTACATACATTCTTGCTTTTGGAACTATTTCTTTACATGTATGGCAAATAAATTTACCAGGGTATAAAGTATAGTTAGGTGTTGATTGTTGATTCAAGTTCTTTTAGTTTCTCTGGGTTTTCTTTTAGATATTCAATTACCTTTGCTCTACCCTGCAATCTTTCACCTAGAACTGTATACCAAGCCCCACCTTTTTCTATGGTGCCTAAAAGTTCTGCAGTATCTACAAGGTCTGCTATCTTATCTACTCCAATGGTATCTCCATCAAAATAAAAATCATATTCACCAGAAAGAAATCCTGGACCAGTCTTGTTAAAATCAATATGCCAGTTAACTTTTCTTCCTACTTTACCTTCTATAAGTTTATCTCCGACTGTTATCTTAGACTTTAAGGCATTGTTGTCTGAGTCACTAGACCATAATTTAACAACTGTGCTTGAGAAAAATTTAACTGCTAGCCCACCAGTTGGCATATGAGAAGCATACATAGCACCAATATTATTTCTTAATTGTGAAATTAAAACCAATAATGTTTGACCATCTTGATTATTTGCATAATTAAGCATTTTTACTGCATTGGTCATATCCTTGGCTTCTGCACCTATTTGTTTAGTATTTTCTAAAGCCTTTAATTCACTGGAGTCTTTTTCAAAATATATAGCAGGCAATAATGCAGATATAGAATCAACTACTATAATATCTATCTTTGCTTTCATTAGTTGAGTAGCAACATCAACCATATCATTAATAGTCTTAGCAGCAGAGTATACTAATTTATTTGTATCTACCCCAAGTTTTGTAGCCCACTCTGGATCAAAAGACTGCTCTGCATCAATCCAAGCACATAGTTTCCCTTCCTTTTGTGCTTCGCCAATCATTTGTAAACAAAAAGATGACTTGCCAGCAGACTTGTTGCCCCAAATCATAACCTGTCTTCCGTATGCAAACCCACCTTTTAATGCATTGTTTAAACTTATGCTTGGTGTTTTTTGTTTAATTACTTCTACGTCAGTAGCATTACTTAATCTTTTTCTTAAACTAGGATCTAGTTGTGATAAGAATTCTTCAATCTGTATAGACATTATTTAATTACCTCATTCAATACTAAAGAGCCATCTTCTGATTTTCCAAATGTCATTTTGGTTACAGTTCCTGGCTCGCATTTCATATATCCCTCAGAAAATTGTCGAGGGAAAACTATAATAGGTTTCATTTCACGATCTGAGTTTGCAACTATCATATGTGCCATTTTCTTTCCAGCCTTAGTTACTCTAGGCTTAAATGATAGCACATAATACTCTTCTCCGCCATAGGGCAAAGACTTATAATTTAAAAACTTAACTAAACTATTTGTAGAAAAATTCTTTATTTCATCAACAATAATTGCTTCACTAATTCTATTGGCACCAACTAAAAATAGATATGTCTTGCCTTGCTCTATCTTTGTCTCTTCTTCGTCAAATACCCCAAGCATTCCAGTAGCATCCATGATTTCTACTCTAGACCAGCCCTTGCCACGTTTAATATTTTTTACAACACCCATAATAATATGAACATCTGTCTCATCAAAATCTTCAATATCGTCTATGTAAGCATAATAGTGAGGTGGAACGCTAGTTGTAAATTCTGGAAGATTTAAATACTCATAAAGATTTTCTTTTACAACACTTTCTTGTCTTGGATTATCTGGAAATGCTAATGCACCTACTGCATTTAATGCTTGAACGGCTCTTATATTTATTCCACTACCCTTTTTAGAGGCTAGTGTTGAAAATTCTTGATAAGATTTATAAGGTCTATAAGCCATGATCTTAGAAGAAACTCCATCAGATATCCACTTAATTGAAGATAACCCTACACGAATACCTTTGCCCTCAATAGTAAAGTCTGACTCAGACTCATTAACATGAGGCAACCTAATTGCAATGCCCATTCTTTTTGCTTCGATCAAATACTCTGTTCTTGCATCTTTATCTTGTTCGTTTCTTAACAAACAATACATAAACTCAATTGGGTAATAATACTTTAACCATGCAGTCCAGTAGGAAAGCATAGAGTATGCAACAGCGTGTGACTTATTGAATGAATACCCTGCGTGAGCCTCAAAATCATGCCATAACGCCTCTGCTTTGAATGGGGTGATATGTTTTGATGCACCCACTACGAATCTGTCTTTAAATTCATCAAATTCTTTTGCGTCTTTCTTTTTACCAATAATCTTTCTAACTTTATCTGCTTCTGCCATACTCATGCCACCAAGGTGAACGCAAGACTGCATTACTTGTTCTTGATACAGTACACAACCGTAGGTATCTTTTGTAAACTCTTGCATAATAGGATGAATATATTCAGTAATAGCCTTTCCATGTTTTCTTGCAAGATATGTTTTGCCAATAGTATTCATTGCACCTGGTCTTACTAGTGCATTAGAGGCTGCTAACTCATTTAAATTAGATACCCCCATCTTTACTAAAAGATTTGTATAGGGAGTTGCTTCACACTGAAACACCCCTTTTGTTCTTCCGTCTGAAAGCATTTCATAAACTTTTTTATCATTTAAATCAATTTCATTTAATTTTATATCTATCTTATGACGCTTCTTAATAGACTTAATTGTTTCATCAATTACCGTCAAAGTTTTTAGTCCTAGTACGTCAAGTTTAATTAATCCAATGTCTGCAGCCTCATCCATGTCAACTGCAACTACTGCTATACGATCTTTTGTTCCTGGTGCAAGTCTAGTTTCTAAAGGTGCATATTTAAAAATAGGTTCTTTTGCTGTAACAACTCCAGCAGCGTGGATCCCAGTTCCTCTAATTCTTCCACGAAGTTGCTCTCCATATTTAACTACTTCTGGATACTTCATTCTAAACCACTGTGCACTTTTGCTTGAAGTAAAGTCATCCCAATCATCAACATTTTTTAATACTTTATTTACATCAGACAAAGGTATATTAAATGCTCTTGAAACATCTCTTACAATACCTTTTCCTCTAAACTCTAAAAAGGTAGCAATTGATGCAACGTTTTTATATTCTTCTTCTAAGTAACCTTTTAGTTCATCACGTCTTGAGTCTGCAATGTCAGAATCGATATCTGGAAAGTCATTACGCTCTGGGTTAACAAATCTAAAAAACAGTAATCCATGCTCTATTGGATCAACATCTGTAATTCCAAGTGCGTAGCAGACCAAAGATCCAGCAGCAGATCCACGACCTGGACCTACCAAAATTCCCTGGCTCTTTGCCCAGTTAAGCATATTGCTTACAATTAAAAAGTATGGTGCAAAATTTTTATCTTTAATAATCTCTAACTCTTCTAATGATCTATTTACATATTCAGGTAGATGATTAAGTTTTTTATCTATTAATCCTTTAACAACTAAATCTTCTAGTGTTTTTTGTGGGTCACTAACTTTTGCAGGTAGTAAGTCTAATCCAGATTTAATATCATATTCTTCTATCTTGTTTGCTATCTCTAATGAATTAGTATAAATATCTTCTCTCTTTATACCCTGCATATTCATAGCCTGTTTCATTTCATCATATGAAAGAAGATGAATATCAAATGATCTAAAGGACATAGGTCTATCTGCACCATATAAATAATCAAGACGCTTCATCATGTCATCTATCTTTTGAGATTTTTCAAACTTTGCCTCTTTGTCAAGTTTTGCATGTGTATTTAAAAGAAGCATAATTTCTTGAACTACTTTTTGATCTACAGTAGAATGGTGGCAATCTGGGGTAACAACAGACTTGATATCCATACTATCTGCAATTTCAAGCAATTCATTATTTAATTCTTTAGAATTATGTGGCATAACTTCAACGTAGAAATCATCTTTAAAAACATCTTTAAACCAATTTAAAAGTCTCTTTGCTTCTGCATATTCTTTATGCTCTAAGGCTTTAGCAATAAGTCCAGACATACAGGCTGATAAAACAATCAAGCCATCTTTATATTTTTCTAATACTTCAAAATCAATTCTAGGTTTTTTATAAAACCCTTCTGTCCAACCTATTTCATTTAATCTATTTAGATTTTCTAATCCTTGTTGGTTCTTTGCAAGAATAACAATATGGTTATATGTTAAATCTAGAGGACCAGTTCTTTCTGATTTATCTCTTCTATCAAATCTATCATGAGTAATATATCCTTCTATACCAAGGATTGGCTTTATACCCTCGGCTTTTGCTGCACGATACATTGGACGATGTCCAGATAATGCACCGTGATCTGTAATGGCTATGGCTGTCATACCATTTTGCTTTGCACGTTTGCAATACTCCTCTGGAGTTGCAACACCATCCATTAATGAATAGTGTGTGTGAACGTGTAATGGAACGTAATTCAAGCCATAGCCTTTCAGATTAGTTACTTATTACCACTCTGCTGCTGCAGATGTGGTTGGGTTAGCAAACCCTAAATAGAATGCTTCTTGTTCAGCATATGGAAGTTCACGAATAACTTTGTCCAAGTTAAATGCTTCGTGTGATCCCCAATTAAATGGTTCGGCATCTTGTTTTCCTGGAAGAAGGATATATGTTGTTTCAGTTCCTTTTCCATTTCTTTTTAATTTCCATACCATGTTGCTAATGCTATTTGAGTCTGCTGCAAATTCACGGATCGTACTAAATGTAGCAGTCTTGCTAACACCCATACTCCAGACTGCAACCTTTGGTTCGTCTGTACCGTTATCTACTAACACATTGCAATAGAAACGAAGTCGTGCTCTCCAGCCGCTCTTTGGTTCTTTACGGAACATTTCACAACCAAAACAACGTCCTTGAGTATCTGCAGTACATGCTGCTTTTCTCTTGTAGTCTTCTGGATTTGTGTGTTCACTTTGAACAATTGCAAGACCACGCTTTTCTTCATAGTTTGGTGAGTCTGCATCTAGTTCACTTACAAAGCGAATTTGTACGCTTTCGCCATCATCTAACTTGAGCCAATTAACCTTGGCACCACTGTTTTCTACTTTTGTTTTGTCAAGAATTGCTTCTATATTCTTGAGTCCTTTTATAATTGCCATATTTCTCCTTAGTATTTGTCCTGTAAATGGACTTACCTTATTGTAGCATTGACAAGACTATATTGTCAAATCTTGCTACAAAATCTTTTAATTCTTTATCTGACAAATCGGACACATCTTTTACGTCATTTGGAAGTTTTGCTATTATACATTTGCCAGGTCCAAGATCTGTAATAAGTTTATTAGACATGTTGGTGCCTGCATCATCGTTATCCCCTAATGCAATTACCTGATTAAAGTATTGTTTTAATAATTTTCTTTGTTCTTTAGATATAGTTGCACCTAACGTAGCAACAGCATGAACTCCAACTTGCTCTAGTCTAATTGCATCAAATGACGACTCAACAACAAATATCTTATCTACCCTTTTATTTCTCCATAAATTAAATAAAGTTTTACTTTTAGGTAGATCTTGTGTATTCTTAAATACTTTTCCTTCTATGGATCTTCCGACAAAGCCTATACATGTGCCATCTGGGGAGTGTACAGGAATAGTAACCATATCCTGGGTTAAAGAATATCCTAGTTTATACTTTTCAACACTTTCTTTAGTAATGTGCCTATTGGAATAATACTTGATTGCTCTCTCGTTTTCAAACACATTTTTATGCAACTGCTCTATAGATTCTAACGAATACTGCTTAAAAATTATTTTCTTTTCTAAACTACCGCTTAATTGATCAACTAAATTTCTAGTATCTGCTTTTGAATCTATAAGTCTCATTGCTTCAAAATAAGATCTTTTACTTACATGCATAATAAGTTCTGTTAATTCTTTAGATTCTTGACAAGAAAAACACCAGAAGATTCCTGTTTCTTTTGATACCTCTCCTGCTGGTGATCTATAGTTATTATGGAATGGACAAAAGATCATTAAGTCATTGTCTAATTCATATTGTATGTCTATGCCAGCGGCTACAAGACTTCGCTTGACTTGCTCTTCTGAGTAATAGGTAACATTATTGGGTTGTTTTTGTCTATTCCTGCTATACACTTTGCTTTGTCCTTACCAACATGTACCCCATAAACTGATAGTTTAAAATTAAATGCTTTACCATTATACGACAATGTAAAGTCTGTGTCAATATCATATCTAGGAACGTAGCCACTATTTCTCATAGCGGCCTCTAACATAAATATGTATTGTTGTTTTAACCTAACGATCTGAGAGTCATCATAGATTTCTCCCTCTAGGTCAAACTTCTTTATTGACTTGTGATTGTACATACCACAATTATATAGTTAGATTATGATTTGTCCTCAAAATCCTTGTATATAAATCTTCCAGAATCAAAATCAACATCTATCATAAAATCTCCAGAGAAACCGTGCCTATTCTTTCTAAAGGCACATTCTAGAATTGTTGTGCCTTGAGCACGGCCAAGTGCTAGTACCCAATCTGCATCATATGCTAATTGCTTTGACCAGGCAACCTGACCAAGAGAAGGCACGCTGTTCATGTCTGTAGCGTCATCTGGGGTAGCAGAAGCAATTGCAACAATAGGAACTTGTGCAGATATAGCCAATACTTTTAGTTCTCTAGAAATACTTTTAATCTTTACTACTTCATTATCTGTTGGAACATTTGATTGCATTAATTGAATATAATCTACAAATACAATGTCTGGTGAATATTGATCTATCTTTCCTCTTAATACAGAAGTAGATAATTCTCCTACCCCGTCATTTGAGACAATATGAAACGGTGGCATTTTAGAAAGATGTTGCTGTCCCCAAATATTAAAAGACTCTTCGTCAACATCTCCAGATGTAAGTTTTCTGTGTGAAAATAATCCTTGGCCCATAATTGTGTATACACGATTTCTAACCTCTGTCTCTGTCATTTCAAGAGATATAACTAGTGGCTTTCTTCCGTTCTTCCATGCTTGAACAGCCATAAACAATGCAAGCCAAGACTTGCCAATAGCAGGATAAGCAAGAAGAATGCCAAACTGACCAGGAGTAATACCTGCTGGAAGATAGTTGTCAAAGCCCGCAAGACCTGTTTTAATACCGTGATGACCTTTTTCATTTAACTCCTTAATGTGTTTAAAGTGTGCAACAGCATCTTCTATATCTGTAGCATCAACATCTCTTATATCTGCTGTAATCTTTTTTAATTCAGCAGTCTTACCAATCAAAGTATTTAAAGCATCATTAGGCTTGTTATCTTGTAATTGCTTAGCAGTAGACATTAGCACATTGCTTAAAGTATCTTGTAAGTATGAGGTTCTAAGTTCTTCAAGGTGATACTTTGTATTTCCTATTTCTCCAATTGGATCAAAGTCTCTAAATTTTTCTACTACTAATGGTATTGATGGAACTGTAGAATTTTGTTCACTATATTGTTTAATGAATTCCCAAACATCTTTATGAGTTCTAAATAGACTATCTGGATTTGCCTGTAGTAATACGTGCAGTTGTTTATCTTTAAGTACCGCTGAAAGTACCTTTGCCTCTAATTCTGCAGACATTACTTTAACCACTCTTTCGCTTGTTCACGCATTATTGCACGAACTCTATCGTCTTCTTCTTTTAACTTCTTTGCTGAATAAACTTTGTCTGCATTATATGTAAACCACTTCCAACTAGGGCTTGCACTTACTGCAAAGTAATATTCTACCAAATCATAGCAACCCTGTAAAGTATAAGACTGAATCAATGCATCGGCAGCCCACTGCTCTACATGCATATTCATAGTATCGTCTAAACCTTTATCTTTTAGACACTTTCTAAATCTAGTAAGAAGTGCAAATTTTTGCTGCTTATTTGTCACTACTCTAGTTCTTTCTTAGCCTCATCTACTTTTTCTACAACCTTGTCTTCTATGAATTTATAAACACGTTCCATTGCTGTATCCATTGTTTCACCTTCACGAAGGAAGTCTGTACAACCTAGATCTACTCTAAGACTTTGAAAATTTCCAAGGTTTAAAGTATAGCCTAGCGTTACTGATACTGTTGTCTTGTCAGACATAATTCACCACGTTTCTTCTGCCCAAACAGGGATAAATTCCCCGCTTTTATTTTGCGTATATAACATAATAGCATCTCCTATCAAAGAACGCAACTCTTTTTCGGTAGGAATATTTTTTCTTGGAGTAATCCTACCATCCTTTCTGGGTCTACCTGAATGGATATTACTCATTGCCTCACGAATCTTAAAAAGATCATCTTCTGAATAGTAAGACATTTTTTGCCAAACTCTTTTGCCTCCAGGAACTGCACCTGTTGGGGGTAGAATAATTTCAGCCTTTATCATTCTTTCAAATTGAACTCTAGATCTTGCAAATATCTTAGTTGTATTTGTAAAGGTATAGGCTCTTTTTCTATGTTTTTTAAAATCAGACAATAATAGGCTTTGCTCTTTATCGTGTATATAGTTATAGATTGTGCATACATTAGAGGCTCTATTAGAATGTATTAATCTTACTAGATCGTTATTTAAAAAGAATATAACGCTGCTAGGTTTTACAGATGATTGCCATTCTTTTTTGCCATTTGTCTTTCTTGCTGCATTATCCATTGTATTTTTTTACCATACTTTTGAGGGTTATGATACATTTCTCGCTTTCCACAAATTAAACAATATAATTCTAAATGATCGTGGGATGAAAATACCCTATCAACGAACATTTTTCCATTACACTTACTACACTTTATCATTATTTACCATTCTATTAATTTAAGTCAGTATACCATATTTTATTGAGGTAGTCCGACTACTATTGCATTTACACTTAGATTAACAGTACCAGCCTCGTTATATCTAACAATGCCTTTTGCTAGGCTTGTTGTAACGTTTGTCAAAACGATTGTAACGTTATTTCCAGCATTTGATCCCGTGTTATTAAGGATTGTTACTGTCACGACTGGTGTATATTTGTAACTAGTTGGATAACTAATTGTAAACTCTTCTGTTTGCCCACCGCTAACACTTGTTGCTACCAAAGGCTTAGTCTCTGCATAAAATTTTAAACTTGAGGTTCCAACAGATCCTGTATCTTTGTTTACTTGAGAACTGCTACTAGCCTTTACGGTTAAAGCATTTGTAAGTGTATTGACCTGTTCTGTAATGTCATAAAGAATATTAACATCCAGTGGCTGACCACGTTCTGGTAATGATAAAGCACCCATAATACCTCCAGTATATCACGATAGGGCGTAGATAAGTCCTTCTACGTTTGCAACGTTTTGATTAATCTGAGTTACGCTAGCACTTATGTTAGTTACAGATGCTGAAATAGATGCCGTATCTCTTAAATCAATTAGGCTTACTACATCTGTATCAAATATTTTTAGTTGATCATTTTCTAAAGGCTCTCCATCTACATATTGAGAAGGAAACTGTCCTTTTATTCTTACAGTAGCACTACCGCTATTTGCAATACTTATACCGTTAGCATTCATCCTATTGTAAAAGTCATATGCTTGATTATCCCATTTAACAAAAATATCATAGTCTTTAATAAATTCATTATAGTCGGTTCCTGAAGAAGACAGTGTCAAAGATATTGCATCGTCTCTATTGTCATATATAGCACTTGCAGAAAAAGAAGGTATTTCTGGAACAAGTTGTTTGCCATTAATAATTTTAAATATTGGAGACCAGTATGATACTACGTTTCTATCTTCTGTAATTATTCTAAATCTAAATTTTTGAGTACCGTCCGACATTGGAGGTGGCAGTTCCTCTAGTGGAAATATAAACTTTGCCATTAAGAAACACTTACTCCAAACCTATACTCTATGTAGTTATTTGTATTTTCTACTTTGATAATAGGATACCCATTTGTTGTTCTTGCAACATTGTATCCAACTAATGAGTAAAGAGGGTTTACAGTGCTTTCATTTTCTAGCCTCATTCCATCTAAACAAATATAATATTGATCATCTGTTCCATTGCCAGTTGTTACATACGCTGTAATCTTTACCAAGTTAACTTGTCCCCAAGAGAAATCTGTGTCTTTTGTAAAACTTCCTATAGGAATGTCTAAAATTTTATATCTGGTAGGCAATACACCACTGCTGCTTTGAACATTAAAATCATTTTGAACTAAGTTTGCTGTATAGGTAGCCTTTGGCCTAGAGCCAACGTTATTTATAAAATCTATTTTTATAGTAGTTGTCGCTGGAATAGAGTTAGAATTTGCTGCCTTATTTATTAAAGACATTGCAAGTCTGATCTTGTCTTGAGGAAGATTTTGACTAAAGTCAAAGTTAAAGGTAGAGTTTTCTATAGAATATGAAGAATTATCTCCTCTTACCATAAGTGCTTTGTTTAAAAATCTAGAAGGCTCATGTTTATTCTTTCTATTTGTATCATTAAATATACGATCATTTGCATTAAAATAAAATATTCTGCTTGAAACACTAATGTCTGTAGTGCTTGTATTTCCATTATCTAAGGCTACCGCCTCAAGTACTGTAGAGGCCGATGTAACGCTAGCAGAGGTAAAGTTATATAACCAATTTTCTGCTGTTGAAAAAGTCATCAATAACTTACTATCATATTGGTTTGCTATAGAGTTTTTAACTGCTGGGAATACCCCTATCTCTGATATCTGATATCTTTGATCAGAAGGCATTTCTGCTTTAAAGACAATTTTGTCTACCCCGTTTTCTCTAACAAAGCCTTTAGATAGAATAGGAACTCTAAACATTTCAAAATCTAAATTTTTTCTTGTGGCATCATAGTATGGAGATGCAGCGTTGGATTGAGAAAAAGGTACATTTCCTGAGCCTGCAGCAAGATAGGCAGCAAACTCTGGTGCTTGACCAAGTAAGTATTTTGCTATAATCTGTTTGCCATTATTAGTTATCATATTAAGACCTTACCCTATAAATTGTACCACTACTGTCTACTTCAATTTCTAACGATTCGTTAGGCCCCATGTTACTTAAATTAATAACAATATTGCCATTTTCAATATAAGCATAGTCACTTCCATCGGTAGGGAGTCTGCTTATCAAATCAATACCATAAACATCAAATAATGAGTTGTTTGATTTTGTTGCAGATAATAAACTTGTAGGATCAAATTCTCTATTTATAGAAGATAGATTTGATATAACATTGTAAAATGGATTAATTCCTTCTACAGTATCATGCTTAGTAAACTTAGTTAATTCTAGTGAAGATAGGTTTTCAAATAATAGACTTTGTATTTCTGCTACGTCTACCCCTGGATCATCTAGATTGACAACAACATCCCTAGTAGGAATTTTTACTGGATCTCCCATTAAATTTCCACCATCCTTATTTTAGTTTCTGGACCACCTAGTGCTGAAGAATAGTCCATTTCGTACACAACAAATTTTTTATTGGTATCTACAAAGTCATACCCACCTGGCATTACATAGTTTATAGATACTACATCTCCTAATTGTATCGTAGATGCACCAAATACGGAGGCAGCAATATCTTTTCTTTGTCTTAAGGTCTTTTGAATAATCCAAGACATTAATGATTCAGCCTCATCTTTATTTTGAATATATAAAGAATCTAAAGAAAATCCTTTTTTGCCATATTTAGATCTACTTAATCGTATGTCTTGGTATAGTTGTTCTGCACTTATTGGAGAAAACAATGTTCTATCTACATATTTATCATCGTATACCGTTGAGTTTTCTTTAATAAATTCATCAACAGACAATGTATGACTTGTGCTTTGGGTAAAAGTAATACCATGAATCTTAAGATAATTAGAAGAGTTTTCTCCAAGGACGATAGTTTTATCTGTTGAATTAAATATTAAGAACTCTGCACCATATGATCCTGCTCTAAATCCAGATGTGGTAAAGGACCTTTCACTACTAAATGTTTTTGCAATTTGTGCAATGAATGCAGGGTATGCTTGGTCATATTTAATATTAAAATATGCACACTCCCTCATAATAGTTCCAAATTCTTCAAAGTACATATCATATTTGCTTGGACTATCTATGCCTATATTAGATAAGTATGAGCCTTTTACTAATCCAGATACTGCATATCTTCTAAGAGCATCTGAAGATGTTATTTGATTATTAGAAAAGGTTTGATCAATTTCTTTAATTACAGCAGCATTTGTTTGTTGACTTTGTAAGTTTTTTAATGCATATATATTTTCAAACATACATTTTGAAGACCCTCTAACAAATAAGGCCATATTGTTATAAACTGGTAGAGGCTCTGGGTCGTCAACAATTGCAATCAACTTATTATTTATATATAGGTAAAATCTTCTTGTAGTACCAATGTTTTCATATTCTACCGCCAAATCGTACACTGTTGGATTTTCTATATTCATCAACCTATCTTGACCAACAAAGCCACCATCATCTACTAGTATTTGAGATAATCCACCCCATATCTTTTTAGGGATTGCTTCTTGTGTACCTGAGTTAACTGTTCCAGGTACTATCTTATAAAACATAACGTTTTCTAAAACTGAGTCTTGACCATTTGTTGATGACACATTATAGTCTTGTAAATTACTTCCCGTTAATGCACATATTTCAAAATAATATCCATAGTTGGTATTTGGATTAATCATAACTCCTAGCCCACCAGATCCACCAGAAATAATTGCATCTTCTACAATATAATATTCTGAAGCATTTGTTGCAGTTTGAAGTTCATTAGTAGACTCTGGCTTTCCAATTATTCTCATTCTTGTTCCAAAATGTTTAAAGTCAGAAGTCATTTCTTTATATATATATGTTACAAAATTTTTAGGAGTTACTCCCGTAGTCATTGGAGTTGGTCCAGTAAATACTAATGCTGAAGATTGGATAGTTGCCGTAGAGGTAGTTTTTTGATATCTAATTGTTTCATCAGACGGAACTGTTTGTCTTAAAAAGTTTGCAATTATGCCATTTCTACTTGACCTTGTTGCAGTTGCGTTATCAACACCTACTGCTTGTCCTAGTGCTTGAAATGTTGGAACAGTTAATACTGTTTGGGCTGATCCAGCAACGTATTGAGGATATGCTATGTCTACAAATCCGTATCTATTGTCAACTTCAATTGGAGCAAGTGTATTAAACAAATACTCTGATTTCATATTTACACCACGAAGGTAAGTATTATCTGACCAATAATCTGGAAGCCCAGCACTGTGATCTGTAATCTTAGTGCCAAATTGTGCTCTACCATGTTCTTTGACTGGACCATTCTTATAAACTACTCCACCCCCACCTAATTGGTAATAAGGCTTTGTGTAAATTCTTACATTTCCAGTTCTAAACATTTTTCCATTAAATGGTAATTGTCCAAAGTATTGTTCATATTGTTTAGGACTTGTTATCCATACTTTATTAGAGTTTACTGGAGTAGTGCTTATTTGTGGATCTAATATTATATCTACCCCGCCGTATACCATGTATTCGATTGCATCATATCTAATAATTTCTCCATTAGCATATAGATAACCGTTAAACTTTTGAAGCCACATAACGTTTTCACCTAAATCAACTACATTGTTTTTAATTGTATTTGATTCAACATATGGTGCCACATCTGTAATATTTGAATTTAATGGTGCTGCTGAAAGTGTGTAGTCTCCAGATGAAGCAGCCTCATTTTGAGATATTTGAAATTGTTGTTGAGCAATTTCCCAAAGAAGGACTGGTTTATAAACATAGGTTATATCTTCATCTGTGTATGATGCTTGACTTAAACTAGAAGGTGATTTTTGAATATATCTATTTGTATAGTTTATTTGCCCATCATTTATAATAGGTGTTTCTCCATCTGCTAAGTCAAAGATATTAGATAGTTTATAATTGCTACCTGGAACCTCTGCTGATGGATTGTCTAAGTAAGTTTCTGGTGTAGTTTGTCCGTATAGAACTAAATCAACAGATCTTTTATCTTGATCTGGAAGCAAGTATTCTTTTGGCATAACTACAAAATTATTATATTCATCAAAGAACATTGCTGATTGAGTAGACACGGCAAGTCTTTCAAGAACTTGAGCAACGCTTACGTCTGGCTCAATAAAGAAATATGGAATAACTGGATCAAAGATATAATTATTTTCAAAAGTTTTAAAAACATAGTTACTAAATCCAATGTTGTCTAAAAGTATTGCCACTGCTGCAGTCAATGTTACATTCTTTAAAAATATTGTAGGGGCTACCGAGGTTTCTAATCTAAAATATGCATCTCTTAATTGTATAGTTAGGTCGTTAAGCCCTCCTACGGCTTTAGGAAATACTTCAGCATACAAACTTTTTAATGGTACAAACTTGTCATATTTAAGACCATCTGTATCTACTACCTTTAACACTCTTTCGTAAAAATCAAATTTAATATTGTTCTTTAATTTATTTGAAACAACGCTATTGGCATTTTGCTCACTAAATGCTGAATCAAAATTCATAAGTGTTATAGATCCATTAGAGGCAACTAGCCCACCTACTGGAATGCCAGAGTCGCTTTTGGCTATGGCCTTGTTAAAGGAAAAGCCGACAGTATATTCTGACATGTCTGCCTTGATCCTAGGAGATAGTTCTATAAGGTCAAATGGGGTGTCTGGGGCTGTCATTGTCTTAATGGCTACCCTTAGACCCTTCAACTTAACAAACTCTCTATATATCCTTGTATTGTTTGTATTTACATATCTAGGGCTTGTTAATGATCTTGCCAACCCTGTTTGCTTAGTATCTTCAAAATTAGTATTGTTATCTTGTAATAGTGAGAATCCATAGTTAGGAGTATATTGTTCCCATATCTTTTTATTGTTATTATCATTCCAGATATAAAGAGTTCCTATGTTTGATTGGCTACCCCCAACTAAATAGGCGTCTCCATGGTTATTGTTAAAGTCTTTGCCAGGCAATTGGCTTTCTAAATCAAGATAGTCTACAAAGTTAAAGTATTGTTTATAGTCATTTGGTGCAATTAGCCCATAGTAAAGTTCTACGTATCCATCCCATGGAACTATTTCTGTTCCGTCTCTACGAGTAGAGGTTTCATCAAATGCTACAGCATCTACCCATGTATCTGTTTCATCTAAATATTGTATAGACCATACTTTAGGTATGCTAGATCTTGTTCTATCATTAAGAGGATTTTTAATAACTTCATCTGTATATACTCTTACTGTCTCTGAAGAGTTTTCATCATCTGACAAATTTGTTTGCATCTTAACAACAATTCTGTTGGCAAACATAGATTCTTTATACACTACAAATGGGCAAGCATCTTCAATATAATATCCTAGTGCCGTTTCTGTTTGAGAAGATATTCCTCTTTCAACATTCTCTTCTTTTCTATATGATGTCCAATATTTAAATTTATCATATTTAGAAGCAAGATAGTATCTAGGTCTTGTTCCAGATCTTATGTTATCTATATACTTTTTATTTCTAAAGACTACCTTGTTAATTCCAGACCTTGGTCTAAATGGAAGAAAGCAATCTTCTAAACTATAATATAACTTTCTAGATAATTCAGGGGTAACAAAAGGAATAGGAGTCTGTCCATCATTTTCTACTACGTATTCTGATTTAATAGAAGAGTCTAAAGCATTAATGAAGGTAGGATCTTCATTACTAAAATTGATGGGTAGAATATTAAATTCATTTCCTAATGGCCTATATCTATAATTACCAGATGCTGATATATCCTCTAGATCATTTAAATTCCATTCTGCTACTACAAATGATTTAATTTGTAAGGTAGTATTTTGCTCAATATGAGACTTTAAAACTGTATCTTGAAACATTAGACTTCCTCTAGAGTTACAGACACATTACAAAAATCGTAAGTATTTCTACCTCTTTTAACAACTGACAAATCAAATGAGGCAAAGTATACTTCTACTAATTCGTTATACTCGCCAAGTCTATTAAATTGTGGATCGTCATTTTCATCCAGCATATTACTATATCTATCTGCAGCAATCATAACCCAAAATGAACCTGGATTATTGTTATACCAGTTTCTCATTTCTTCTGCTCCAGCACCACCGTCTGAGGTATATTGAATAAGGTTTGAGGCTGTAGGTTTTCCAGTGCTAGCACTAAACTCTGGATTTTTATTAAAGGCTCTTGAGGGTAGCATTTCCCAATTTAAAGATATTCTAAGTTTATCTGCTACATGGTATGAACGCATTTTAGCATTAATAGTTCTTTTTCTATTTTCAATTCTTTCACATGAGTATTCTATTGGTTGTCTATTATCATCAGATAGAATTATAAAATCTTCATATTCTACCCCCGTTGGAACTAGAGTAGTTGCTCCAGCAATAGATATATGAGTATCTTTTGTCCCATAGGTTTTAGACCAAGCAATTGCTTGTGGTCTTTTTGGAAGGCTGTTTAGATTCCAACGACCATTTAGATATGAACTACTAGCCAACTTTTACACCTCTTAGACTTCTTGACTCTACTTGTTTAATCTTTGACATTACGGCATTTGCTATTTCATCAGGAGATGCGTCTGTTCCTGCAACATTAACATTAATGCTATAACTATTATTATACAGGCTAGGATTAGTTTTTGCACTACCCTTTGGCATTGCTCCGCCAGGATATATATTTCCGTTTAATTGTTCAAGCAATGGCATATAAGCACTAGCAACTGATTTTCTAATTACAAATTCTCCAGGAGTTAGTAATGCTGGAACACGATCTGTATTTCCCATTCCTGGAACCATACTTCCATATGCCATTTTTATTGCTGGAGGTGGCTCATTTGATCCCTTGTAGTTAACCCTTCCACCCATTGCATATAGCGGTGGATTTATTTTTAATTTGTATCTACTGATTAATAAATCTCTTTCTCCTTCACTTAAAACTTTATTAGCACTATTATTAATAAATCTATTAAAATCTGAAAGTGCTGCACTTTTTGCAGATCCCCTTAATTGACCATTAATTGCTTTAGTTATTTGCTCTGCCCTCTTAACATATTTATCTTGTTGTGCCATTGGCGTTCCTGATCCTGTGTTGCTTGCTCCTCCAGAACCACCTCCGCTAAATGAGACCCCGCTTGCCTGACCTATTTTTTGTAACTCTGCAAAAATTTGTCTATAAACTTCAAGATTTGCAGTATTGTTTGCAAGACTTTTTAACTCTAACGCATATCTTTCATCTGCTAATTTTTGTTGTAACTGTAATATAGGAATTTTTTCTTCTTCTATTTTTTTAATATCTAAACCTATTTGGTATATTCTTTCATTTGATGCTTTAATGGCATCTTCAATTTCTTTTCTTGTCATCAATACGCCATTGACGCTTATCTTTATTGCCTTTATAGCATTTTCTCTTTGAACTTCTAGGGCTTTTCTAGCATCTTCTATTTTATATAATGCTTCTTGAGATGTTATTTCTGCAGCCGCTTGTGCTGCAGCCCCAATATCTCCGCTAGTAAGGGCTGTTGCTAAATTAATTCTTGATTTTTGTCTATTTGCATTTCTTTGATTTGCATTATCAACCTTGTCTAATGCCTCAACTCTCTTATTATATTCTTCATTAATTTTTTCTTCTTGTTCTGATATTTTATCTAAAGCATGCTGTCTTACTTCATTTAAATCTTGTTCTTTTTCAATCTCATCTTGCTTTGCATTTATTCTTCTATCAATCAATGTTATTTGTCTATTATAAATTTTATCTTGAATGTCAAGAACTTGCATTCTTTTATCTTCAGCACTTGTCAATCTATTTGTAATATCTACAGTATTTTTTAAATAGTCTTGATATGCTTTTTCTAAACTTATTCTTTGTTTTTGTGCCTTATTAGCAATTTCAATAGCAAGTGCTGGATCCATTTGTGCTATCTGTGCATCTGTCAGCATTGATTGTTTCTTATCAGAATTTAATACCTTTAACGCTGCTATGTATTGTTTTGTTTGTTTAATTCTTTCTTGCATCATTTGAATTTCAGTTTTATCTCCAGTGCCTGTTGTAGAGGCTGGGGTGGTTTGTTGATTCATTGCTAATAATGTTTTGTTCATTTCATCCATTTGTCCATAGGCAGCCACTGCACCAGATAATGATATATTTTTTCCAGCCTGTGTTATTCTACCTTGTATGTCTGCTATTTGTACTGCATATGTTATAGAAGCAAACTTGTTTTCTAATGTTAAGTTATTAAAGTCTTTTATTTTATTTAAAACATAATCAAACGATGATTCGCTACCACCAATTTTAATTGCAAAATCTATAGCGGCTTTCTTCATTTGACCTGGTTTGCCACTACCCATATTTTTATAAATATCGCTAAATTCTTTTATTGCATCTTTATTTCCTGTTTCAATCTCTAATAATAACTTGCTTCCACCCAATGCTAGATTTCCATTTTTATCAAATCCAAATGAGTATAGTAATTCTTGTAATTGTCCTGCTTTATCTAATCCAACAATGTCTACCGCTGCTTTAAATGATGCTGCATTAGATGAAGAAAGATTATTTTGTGCCCACATTGCAAATTTTGATGCTTCAATTTCATTTCCAACAAACTTATTGGTCCACTCCACTGCTACAGAATTATCTTTGTTTTGTATAAAATCAACTAACATAACCAAATCTTCTGGCCTTATTTGACCAGATGATACCTGCAATAGTACCTGTGCTGACTTTCCTTCATCTAACTTGTTAGAAATTTCATTTATTTTCTTTACCTGTTCTTCTGTGTATCCACCAAGTATCAACTGATCCTTTAATGCTTGTGCAGTAGCACCTTTATCAGAAGTTGCATTTAATGAAAATTGAATTTGTTTTTGTGCTTCTTGTTGTAATGAATTTGTTTTTTCAATTATTTCATTATATTTAGATTGAGTAATTGCACCCTTTTGTAATTCTATATTTGCAAGTGCTTGTGTTTCTTCAGCAGATTTAAATGTTTGTATTGCAGATGAGATATTAAAAGAAGAGTCTTTAAAGTCTTGATTTCCTATTGTGTAAGTTCCTCCCCTACCCGCTGATATAGCAGTTCTTGCTGGCCCCTCCATAGAACCTTTATATTGACCTCTTTGTTGTGTCAACCTTAATAAGGCTTCAGAACCTGATCCTTGTGAAGATATTTGTCTTATAACTTGATTTGACAAAAGAGAGTCTTTAAGTTCTACGCCCACTACTCTTGCAAACTCTCCACCAGAAGTTGCGTCCATCATTCCACTTGCTATTGCGTTTTGAATATAAGAAGACAGTTCAGAACTTCTTTCTGTTGAAGACATCCCTCTTAGACTTTGTAAAAATGCTTGACCTTGCTCTGTTTGTAATGCTGCAAAAGATTCTTCTTGTGCTTGAAGTTGTTTATCTGTAAATTTAACGCTATTAGATAAAGAAATTTGTAATGGAGTTTGTTTTCCTAAAATTTTTGCCATTACATCTAGTGCATTTGCTGCTCCACCTGCAGATGCACCTTGTTTAGCAGACTCTCTTGCTGCCTTATCTATGCTTTCTCTATATTTCTTTAATCCTATGGCTGTTGCAGTAACTGCTGCAATTAAAATTCCCCATGGTCCAAAAAGTTTCGGTATTAAACTAGGAAATATAGACATTGCTAAAATAGCAGGAGTAAGTGTATTTATAAAATTTCCTACTCCATTTACGTATTTATTTGTGGCTTGTTGCATTTGCTGACCTATCATTGGAAGAACAAATCCAGCACTCATAAGGCCCATTCCCATTGCTGGGTTTTTTGCCATATATTGAGCAACTCTTGATTGCATATTTGGTCTTAAACTAGAAGTTGGTCCTGCAACCCCTCTATTATTTGTTGCTAGATCCATAACTAATCTATTTTGTTCATCTGTTGCAAAATATTGAACGCCTGGAATTTTTCCACCCTTGTTATATCCAGCCATACTGCCGTTATTAATTGCTTTTAATAATGCCATATTGTTTCTAGTTGCTTCTTTGTTTACTACAAATTCCCCTGGAGTTAGCATTGCTGGAACGGTATCTGTGTTTCCAGATCCAGGAACTATATTTCCTCTATTAAATTTAGCAATACCACCTTTATTAAGGCCTAGTGTTCTTTTAAGATTTTCATTATAGTCATCTACTAAAGATGGTCTACCTCTAGAGATTCTTGAAAATTCATCATCAGTAACTTGTTTTCTAATTTTACTTAATGCTCTATCTCTTACATCTTGGTACCCAGGACTATATACTGCCCATTGATTTTGGCTTTTCCATTCACTATATCTGCTTTGAACAATGTCTTCTAAGCCTTTTGCTTTTCTAAAAAATTGTCCTATATCTAATTTGATAGAACCTTTTTGTAAAATTTTTGCATAATCTACTGCAGCATCTGCACCAACAAAAGGTGCTAATTCATCAATCATATTCATAGATTTTGGATCTAATCCAGAAAGATTCATAATTGCAGGTTTGCCAACTCTTCCTCTTTCAAATATTGCTTTTCCTCTTAATCCACCTAATGCGTATCTAGGAATCATGCCACCTTTATTTCTAAAAATTGGTTCATCTGGAGATAGTAAAATTTGTGATTCAAAATCATAAAAATCTTTTAATAACCTAGAAGTTTTTTGTTTTTTTCTTGGAGAATATGGAATACCTAATAATTCAGACACAATCATTTTTTGTTTTTCAAATTCTTTAATATTTATTGGAGCACCTATTCCTAAACTACTATATAGTTTACTTTGATTAAATTCTTTTGGTTCTACAACTGCTTGACCTAAATATCCTTTTAAACTATAGCCCCTACCAGACTGTCTTTGTTTTTCTATTCTGGTTTGGGTATGGTGTGATCTATCTCCAAGTTTTCTTCCATCTCCTCCTATAAATGCTAACTCAGCAATATCATCTCCTACGTATCCTTTATTTTTCAAAAAACTTGTTAAGTCAAGAATCTCATTACTTTCATTTGAAATTGTATTCCATCTTAAATCTTTAGGATCTGTTTTAATTTCTATTTGTCTTATCTTGTTTGCTTCAGAATATAATTTTTTTCTAATAGGAGCAAGATCTTCTATTCCGCTATTATTAAATCCAGATTTTTTAAATAACATGTCTATTTCATCATTACTAAATCCACTTTGTCTTAATGCCATAGCATCATTAAGTCTTGCACCTTCTACAACATCTGTCCAACTTCTTGATCTTAATCTTTGTAATACATTTTTATCAAATGCACCTAATTGTGGCCTTAGTTGTTTAATTTGCTTTCTCATTCTTGCACCTATAAGCATTCCTATATTTGCATATTGAACACCTGGAATTTTTCCACCCATACCATATTTAGGTATCTTTCCACCCATACCATACATATGAGCACCTTCAAAGCCAGCAGGTCTCTTAGTACCTCTCCAACTTTGTTGCATTCTTGTATATGACTGTCTATTTAAATCTTCATAAGTAGATCTATTAGCCATTTGACCAGTGCTACTTCTCATTCTTTGTTTCATTACATTTGCAGTATCTTCTGATAATAATCTTTGTAAATGATCTGGAGATAGTCTATTTAATAGTGCTTCATTTTGTAATTCTTTTACAGAAACAAATTTAACATTAGCATATTCAGGTTTATCTATTACATCTTGAATTCTTTCAAGTCCTTTACTATCTAAGAATCTTACTTCTTTACCCGCATTTTTTGCTGCTATAGAATCAAAATTATTTTGTAGTGTTGTCTTATAAGCAGTCTTTGCCCATTTTTGACCAGCGTATGCATCTATCATCCACATACCAATGTCGCTTGTCATTTCTCTTCTAAGTTGATCTAGTGGTACGCCTCTCTTATCAAACCCACCCATTACTCTATTTCCAACTAATTGTTTATTTGTAGTTGGATTAACAAGATATACAAGATTATTTAGTTTACCTAATACTTCTCCAGTTGCTCTTGAAGATACTGATGCAGTTCCTAAAGGCATTCTTCTTCTATTTGGTGCAAATACTGAAAGTTCTGATGCTGCTTTTTCTGCTGCTTGCCTTGGTCCTAAGTAAGCACCAGGGTTTGCATATGTAGTGCCACCCTTATTGTATCCAGCACCTCCACCATTAATTGCGTATAGTAATCCTAAATTCTTTTCAGTTGCCTGTTTATTAACAATAAATTCTCCAGGTGTAAGCATTGCTGGAACGGTATCAGAATTGCCAGTTCCTGGAACAGTAGATCCGTCACTCATAAATATTCTTCCACCAGAATTTCTCATTTGTGGTGGTCTGATTATTCTTCCACTTGCTGCTCTTCCTGTTTGAGCAAGTCCTGCTGCAGTTTGTCCAATACCCATTGTATAAGGTGCAAGTCTTGCTGCTTCCATCATTTTTGCTATAAGAATAGTATATGAATCGCCTAAGTATTTAACTGCACCTGCTGCACCCATTGCTTCTGAAACTTGTTTTCTAAGTGCACTATTGGTAAATTCTGTTGCAGTTCCTAATTGTTGTGCAGCAAGGGCTGCTTCAATTTCTGCTGTTGAAAAATACTTAGTTGACTGGGTTGCATTTTTAAATGCTCCAACAATACCACCTTGTAAAAATCCTTTACTAAAAGCACCCATGAACTGAAATAGTTTTGCAAGAGTACCAGTTAAGTTCATCAACAAACCAAAGAACATCGTTCCAGCGGGTATAACAAGACCAGTAATAATAGTTGCAAATGCTATAAACCTCTTTGAAAAATCTGGTAGGCTATTAAATGCATCTGCGATGCTAGTAGCAAAATTAACTAATGGAATTGCTAACTTAACAAATATTTCACCTATAGGGGCTATTGCTAATTTAAACTTTTCTACTGCCGCTTTTAATTGAACACTAAATGCTTCTTCAATAGTTTTTAATTCTCGATCAGCAGTCATGGCTAATTCTTCAACACTGTACCCCATAGTAGCCATAACCTGTTGAGCCTGAGATCCATCTCTAATAACGTTTTCAAATAAAGCACCTAATCTTGCATATTGGTACTTACCAAATACTTCTTCTAATGCCTGTTGTTGTTCAAATTCTCCTAGTGTTGATAAGGCCTTAGCAAATGCAGTAACTGTCTTCATTAAGTCACCTTGATTAGTTTGAATAATTGCATCTAAATTGACGCCAAACTTACCTAGTGTTTCCGTTGCTGATTTGCTTGGATTAATTAAAGATGCAAGACCAGACTTTAAAGCGTTTGCACCCTGTTCTGCACTCACACCACCTTCTTGCATTGCTGCTAGAAATACGGTTAAATCTTTTACGTCTCCACCCAAACCTTGAATTACTGGTGCTACACGTGGTATTGCTGCTGCAATATCTTGTAGGCTTACTACAGTTTGGTTTTCTACCATATTTAGATAGTTAATAGTATCTGCTAATTCATTTCCTGAAAGTTTAAAAGCACTTTGAAGTGCAATGGTTGTTTCTAATGCTGCATTTTGATCCATCTGGCCAAGGGTTGCTAGTCTTGTAGCCTGACTTACTGCATCTGTTAAATCTGAATTTCTTCTACCTGCTGCTGCAGCCTGGGCTGCTAGACTCATTGTGTCTTTAACTGCTATACCATATTTAGTATATTCTCTACCAAGATCTTGTACTGCTTTTAAGTTATCTTGCATTTCTCTTGGAGTTGTAAATAAGTCTCCATATACTTTCTTAAATGCTACCGTTTGTTTTTCTAAATCAGCAAATACCTTGCCTGCTGTTGTTCCAAATATAGTTAATGGAACTGTAAAACCAACCATAAGTTGACGTCCAGCCCATTGTACGTTTTTACCAAAATTTACAAGTTGAGTTGTTCCCTGTCTAAACATTGATGAAAGAATCTGAGTTCTTTGAGAAGCAATAGTAGCCTGATCGGCAAATGCTTGTAGTGGTCTAATTGCAAGAGCGTCTTGCATTCCTTTTGATGATTTGGCTGTTGCGATAAATTGAGTTTGAAGTACGCTAGCCTTTTGTCTTGCTAAGTCTAATGTTTCTGCAAATAGTGCACCATTTTTTACATATCTTGCACTAAAATACTGTCCAAGTGTTGCTTGTCCTTTTTTAAGAGTATCATCTAAGGCTCCAGCAGCAGTACGCATTCTTACTGATTCAGCAGTAAATACCTTGCTGGAGTTAACCATATCTGCAAGGCTAGAGGCGTATTTTTGAGAGGCTGCTAATGAAGCAGCGTTATTTTTATTTAATGATAGGAAAACAGAATTAATCTGTTGTTGTAAAATCTTTAGTTCTGCAGCAGATTTGCCAGTATTGATTTCAATGTCAACAATACCTTTTACTACTTCAGCCACTATTCAATCACCTCATAATCTAACCCTTCGCCAATACCGAATCCTGCTCTTTGTGCTGCAGCACCCTGTAATGAAACTATGTCATTTGGATTAGTTGTTTTACCACCACTAAATGCTTTGGCCTTAATTCTTTCCCAAGCATCTTGACCATTGGACGAATCGGAGTTCTTATCTAAATCAACGCCTTGCATTGCTGCCAGGAATTTACGATTATCGTTTTCTTCCTTTTGCTTTGCTTGTAGTATTGCTACTAACTCTGGCATCGATATACTGTCCTCCATCTCCTCGTAATTCTTCCAAAAACCTAGAAGAAATACTTTGGATTCTAGTTCGGCTAGATCTAGTTCGTTCCAACTAGAGCCGCCGCTAGTGCGTTTGGGTCGTTCAACTTAATACCTGCCGCTACTTCAATAACTTTATAAACAGTTGGAAGATCAATTAAATCTTCTAATTTTGCTTTATCAGCAATATCTGGCTTATATTGTTTCATTGCAATAACTGCACAATCAAGTAGAAGGTCCATAGATTTAATGTTGTCTTCTGCTATTTTTTCATCTGATATTTTTTGAAATTCTTTCATAAAATCTCTTAATACAGAAATTTTTAATGGTTTCATTTCTACTTTTGTACCATCTTGTAATTCAATTTCTACAACTTCGTAAACACTTGTTGCCACGTAAAGCCTCCTTAAGACTATATAAAAATTATAGCACAAAACCCACCCCCCAAAAAGGAGAGTGGGCCAAGTGTTTTATTAAGTTGTATTACATTTGTGCTGGGGCTTGTCCAACTGTTCTGTCGACAATTTTGCCGTATGAACCGTTAGATGCTGACAACAGACGGAATGTAACTTCGAACATAGAAGGTGTATCACGCTTTGCAGAAACTGATACATTCTCGATTGAGAGTGCACGGTTTGCTACGTAAATACGTTCTACTGCGTTGTTTCCTGTTTTTGTTGGATCTCCAGATCCTGGACCAACAGCAACAAGAGCACGCTCTACTGGAACATCGCCAATATCTCCTGAAGAGAGATTTAAGCGAGCACCGCCGAATCCTTTGTCTGCTTCTTTTGCTGCAATTGCAGTAACCAAGTTATCAAGTGTTGCTTCTGCAAAACCTGTAACCATAGAAACTTGCATACCTTGTTTGTAAAGTTTTGCAACGTCTAGCAATTGATCAACTTGAACTTCACCAAAGTCTGGTTGGAATTGTAATTCCAAACCATTCATTGTGTAGCCAACACTTGACCAATCTGCTGAATCAGCAAGGGTGTCTTTGTAGGATGAGTTAGCCTGAAATGCTGGAAGATCAGAAGTTCCTGTTCCAGTAAATGAGTAAATTGCTGATGCACCTGTTCCTGAAACGTATTCCAGTGGGCTATCTGCAATAAACAATGCTGCTGCACCTACGATGATTTGTTTTGAATCACCACGTGTATATGCCATATTTTTTTCCTCCTCTATTTTTTAACATAGTGGGGGCGTATCCTCAATATCAATTATAACTTGTATTTACATGATAGTCAAACTTGACTATTAGGTCAGTTTGATAAGGGGTTCTTGTAGTATCTAGATTAGTAGCGTCTTTCATATAAGTAACTTGGTATGCATTTACGCATTGAAATTTAACATCTGATGGCCCAACAAAGTTATTTATGTCCTCTGCAGCAGCATCTTCCCTGTCTAGAGAAGAAAGCATTATATGCCTCATTGCATATACGTCCTCAACACTTGCACCTCTAATTGAGTAAAGCATTTGTTGGGATTTAATAGGATAGAAATACTTATCTTTTCCAGTTCTAGCCTTTACAAAATTATCATATAAAATATATGGTCTTGACCCCCATGATATTGCTCCAGCATTTGGATCATTTACGGGGAATATAGGAATAAATCTTCTTCCATTTTCTACATATTCATTATAGAAGTCCTCATCATTTAATCTAAATTGTTCCCATACATATTTATTTACTAATACTTCTGGTGTTTTATCGCTTAAATTAGGTATATTAATTGTCAATTTGATCTTCTCCTGGTAATTTTGATATCCAAGAAAGGGCAGTCATTTTTCCTATACCCGCCGCATTTGTACCTTGTAAGGCTTTTTTAAAGTTTCTTTCATATTCTTTTGGAGACTCAAAATGTTTGTAAAACTTTATTGCCTTTAAGTATACTTGGCTTAAATAGTTATTATAGAATTCTTGAAAGACACTTACAAAGCCACCCCTTGTTTCTGCTCCTCCAGGATTAAGAACTGTTATAGGTCCCATTCTAAAATACTCTAAACCGTCTATTTCGAAAAATAAGGCCTTTGCTTCCTTTTCCTTGATAACTACTGGGATGCCCTCTTCCATGACCTCTGCTTTGTCGTAAAACGGCTCAGTGGACCCATCCTTGACTGTCTGTGATTGTAAAAATTCTGCAGTGATTGTAGATCCTCTTCCAGAGGATATAATTCCTAAATCTACCAGTCTTGCTGTTGGGTTTCCTACTTGACCCCATTCATATATATGGTGAAGCATTCCTGGATGCATTCTTGCAACCCCATCTAAGTATTGATAAAAAGCATTAACACTAGTGTTTGCTACTTTTCTATTTATATATCCTTGTTGTGCTTTTGTTTCAGTAATAAACCCATCTGAGTATTTAACAAGGTTATTTAACATCTTATTTAATTTCTTAGTATCTATTTTTGCTGTAATCATTAGTAGACTACCTCGTATTGTTTAGTTGATCTAGTTAAGTATCCACGATAGAAATCTACAGCATGAAAGGCGTTGTATGAAGGAACAAAAGATTGAATTTCATATTGAGTTTTGGAATCTTCTCTTTCTGTCCATACTACTTTGCCTTCTGAGTCTTTTATGTTAGTAACCAAAACCTCTGTAATAGGGTAGTGTGTTCCACCTTTTTTTCTTTGAATATCATCAGATGTTCTAAAGGCAATATCAGAGTTATATTGAAAAAAAGCAGTTGTAGACTTTAGTTCACTATTTAATGTTTTATCTGCCATTGCTGATACGGCTGAGCATTTAACTGTTCTATCAAAAACCCAAGTTCTTTCCATTGTTCCAAAATCGTTCTGTCTAGTTTCTGCATAAAATATTTCAGCAGTCATAGGATAGAGTATATTATCTATTCCAGCACCTGGGAGCATTTACAACACCCCAACACGAATTGGTCTCTTATATCTCTCCAAGATCCTGTCAACTATAAGGTTGCCAGTTGTGGCCGTCCAATTTTTAGCAAACTTAATCTTAAAATCATCATTATCAAAGGATTCAATATATCTATTTATATATTTGATATTATCTTTAAATATATCTTGAACCAATAGTTCACATGCTTCTTGAATATCTTGTGGTATAACCTTCCATCCATAATCAGCATCTACGATATATTCATACCCTTCAAAAAAGTCTACATCTAAGAATCTATCTCTCCATACCTTCTTATAGTTTATTCTATTTGATTCTGGGATATCTAATACTATGGCATTTAATTGTTTATTAATCATATAGTCTGCCTCGTTATTTTGAGAAGAGGCATCATACATCAATTCTCCATTTTCATAAATCTTGTATAGGTTATGAATTTTTTCGTCTATAAGTAATTCATCTGTTCCTGTGCCAATAAATTCTTTTTCTTTTCTGATATATCCAAAGCCGTCTGTGTGTGAGTCAATTATGTATCTTGCTAGTCTTTCGTATTCAACTATGCTATTTCTTTCTACAGTTGTAAGAGTTGTTGTCTTTCCGTATAACTTTAGGCCTGTAGCATCTATATTGCAGTATGGCCTTACTATTTCAATATTTGTAATATTTACAATGTCATTTTGAGGATCTTTTACTGTTGCTACCAGGGAGCCTGTATAAGTTAAATAATGCTCTGGTATTGAGAATACCACTACACCAGATCCATTTGAATTTGCACTTGCTGAATATGACTGTGAGGTTATTAAGTCATCTAATTCTATTTTATAATTTACGCTTGAACTTAATCCAGAAAATGATGCAGACAAACTTGTTGTGTTATTCAATCTTAAAAGTTCCATGTGCACCTCTAAATTATTATATCATTTATAAAAAATAAGAGGGGAGTATCTCTACCCCCCTCTCTGATTTCGTAAAGCAAATTATGCTGTACGTGCGATTGCATCAGTTTCTTCGATTTGAACACCGAAACGTAAGAATACAGTATATTCTACTGTGTCTTTCTTAGGTTGGAATTCACGATGAACTGTGATATCTCTTTGGAAACCCCAAATTCTATTTTCAGGGAATGTCAAAGTGATACGGTTTGCAGGCATCAAAGGAACTTCCAATAAAGGAAGACCTAATACACGGTACTGGATTGGAGCACCTAGTATTTGTGGTTCTTGGCCAGCAACAACTCTTTCAACGATTCTTTCGCTGTTCAAGTTGCCTGAAGATCCAAGGCCATTGATGATGTTTGATACTGTTTCTGTATCTGCATAGAACTTCATTGCTGCACGTGAGGCACGGTATTTACGAGGCATTGCAAGCACAAGTGCTTGTAAGTCTTCGATATTTGTACCAAATGTTGCAGTGTTTGTTGAAGTATTTTCTTTTGTGACAAATCCTTCAAGGATGTTTAGGAACGCATTTGATCCTGTTCCAGTTCCGTTGATTGCAAGATCTTCAAGATCGTTTGCAAACGCACGGGTCATGGTACGGACTAAGTGGTCTTCTAAACCTGCTCCTTCTAGGTTGTCTTCTAGTGCTTCTGTTGATACTTCCCAATCAAGACGAATCTTCTTTGTTGAAAGTTCAACCTTTGTGAAAGTTACGCCAGCGTTTGTGTAAGTTGCATCTGCTTGTGCAGCGGCACGGATTACACGTTCGCCTACGTTTAACTTTTCAAGTTCTGAAGCGTTTGTACGCATTGTTACTCTGCGTCCATCTCTTGCAAGAACTTGTTGTTCGAAAATGTATTCGATAAATTGGCGTGATTGCTCAGGAGCAAGAATACCGCCGTCATTAGCGGCACTTCCTGCGACACCAAGGTCTCCTGCGGCTGGGGTTGTTACACCACCAATACCACCAGAAACGATAGATCCTGTAGCAGCAGCCTTTTCTAAAATTTCATCTGCCATAATATTTTCACCTCCCAGTGAATTAACGATATAGGTCAGCGGAATTGAGGAAACGCCCGCCCCACATCGATCCTTTTCTTATTTGTGTTTCCTGAACGACCCCGCCGAGGTCGCCAGACTTACGGACAGCGGTATCGTCTTCTAGTGAGTCGACACGCTTTCCAAACTCATCAACATTGTTTTTTACTCCTGCAATTTCCTCTTTTGCGGAAACAATGCTTTTTTGTAGTTCTGTCATTTTTTCGTTAAGTGACTTAACTGTTGCCACCAAATCTCCAAGTGCTGAAGCAACTGTATTTTGAACCTCGTCAATAGATTCTTGTACTGTATCTACAGCCTTTGCCAATTCTGCGTCTTCGCTATCTTCGGCGGGAGTGGCGGCATCTTCTGCTGGTGCATCTGTTGCTGCTTCTGCTGGTGCATCTGCTGCTTCTGCTGGTGCATCTGCGGCTGGTGCTACTGCTTCTGCTGGTGCTTCTTCTGCACTATCAGATTTTTCAATGTTTTCTTCGGTAGCAACTTCTTCAGCGGCTGGTGCTTCTGCTGCAACTTCTGCTGCGGCTGGTGCATCTGCGGCTGGTGTTTCAACAACTTCTTCAGTTGCTGGTGCTACTTCTACATTTTCTTCTGCCATATTATTCCCCTCCTTATCAGGATTTTCAGCCTTGGTTATTTTTTCACCAAGTCCAATTTTCTGCGATTTCAATAAATCTTTGATCACAGAATTCTTTTCAGTATCGTTTGATTCTACAAAGCCTATATTTATCATATGTTTTTCACATGATGGACATGAAGAATCTTCTTCTTGAGAAAGTCTTACTAGGGAATCTGATTCGCACCAGTAAACATTTTCAAGATCTACTTTACTAATAATACCATCTATTTTGTTTGTACCGTCTGCTACTTTTTCAATTGACACAATATTGGCAAATTGATTAGCAGGATTGTCTACTAATGAAAGTTCGTGTAGGTCATATTCTTTAATAACCCTAATTGCTTTATCCATCTTGGAGTCATACATTTCTTCAGAATCTTTAATGCTACCACCAATAGAAAAGCCAGAAAGAGTACCATCAAGAACTTTTTCCCAAGTGTCTTGAGCACCTTTTGATATATATGCATTTACGAATACTCCATTGTAAAATTTGTCTTCTTCTTTATTATAAAATTTATCTGATTTAAATGACACTACCCTGCCGACTGCGATAGGCATGTGCATTTCACGTAGGTTGCCACGGAATCTTTCAAACGCTTTAATACTGACATCGGTTGGAACGATGTCTGCTTGCTTGTCAATGTTGTCAAGGGTTGCAAAACCAGAAACTGTTCGTTTCTCTTTATCGACTTTAGCGATTGGCATGGACAACTTGATGCTGTTGTCTTCTGAGTGCCAAAATGCTTTATGCAAATTAGTCATACTACCTCTATTATAATTAGTCTTTATAGGGCTTTACAATATTATAACAAATTATTCTTGAGATCTACCTTCACCCTGGGCATTTCGTCCAGTAGTGGTGGATGCAGAATCGGAAGCATTATCTGTTCTCTGTTGGTCTCTACTTCTATTTCCAGTTGATTGAGCGACTTGTTCTGCTCTGGCTTGTGCACCTAGAACAATGGGGTCTGAGCCGCCAGGTCTAACTGGATACCCTAATCTTTCACGAACTTCATTTGGAACAACTACCTGCATACGTAGGTATCTCTCGTCAATTTGACTTTGAGTTTGTTCGTCTGTCAATGTTAGTTCATTGAATTTAAGGGCAAGCATATCTGTTTTTTCCTTAACAATCTTGTTAATGGTTTTTTCTAGATTTCTTTGTGCTGGTCTTGCTACTTGTTCCTTAAATGTTCTATCTGCCACCAATGCTGATGCGATAGAAACTCCCGCTCCACCACCAACTTTTGAATAAGGCACTTGGTGTGCCATTAAGATATCGTCACGATTTGACTTACGGTATTTTTCAAACGATCCGTCTTGAATACCATTCTCAATTGGTTTTAGATCAAAATCTACTTTATTATCTGGTCCATCTCCAGGAAGAGGGATGTAGAGTGTTCTGTGGTTTTGTCCACGAAGTCCAGCCTGCATGAATCTAAAGAACTTATCTTCTGCTTCTGGGCTAAGTTTTGCACCCTTTACCAAGGCAATGTATCTAGGAACTGCTTTGTTTTCAAAGTAATCAACATTGTATTTTGCTGCTAGTTCATTACCAACCATAGAAGTTGCTGCTGACACTGTATCTGGAACTCCATAGTATGAGTTCTTTGGAGAATACTTTTTAATATGAATTAGTTCATTTGGCCTATTGTCGCTTGTTACAGGGTTGATATTTCTTTGTTCTTGGAAGTTTCTAAAGTATACTACCTTTTGATTTACTATTTGAATATACCCGTCACGCATACGGCGTACACGAATTGTGGTTGCTGGGATATGACCAATGTAACCAATATCTCCATTTACTTTTCTACCAATTTCAATGTATCCATTACCTACTGTTTCAACATCTGTATATACTTTTTCTAAAACATGTGTAAATGTATCTTCATCATTTAGGCTTTCTAGCCATTCGGTCATTTGAGCCTTAGTTCTTTGAATCTTTCTTTGTGCCCTCATTAATTGATCTTCTGATTCTGACTCTTCTAATTTTGCAACTGTTGAATCAGTCATTTCAAAACTATATCCTAGCCCAACTGTATTGGCAACCTTTGCATTAATAGCGGCATGATTAGCATATGAATTTTCATAAAAGTATGCCAACTCATCTAGGTTATATGGTGGAAGGACTACGTCAAAAAGACCATAGGCTGTAACCATATCCATTTCTGGAAATAGTTGTTTTGATTTAGTATCGTCTATTCCTTGAAATGCTTTATTAACTGTTCTTGAAATTTTGCGTTTAAAATTTTGATGTAGCCCATCATAGGACTTTACAAGTTCTCCATCTGTTGTAAATGGATCGACCTTAGTTTTCTTTTCAACCTTGTCTAAATTATCTATCCTTGCTATTGCTTCGTTATCTTCCATGTTTTCTAAAACCTTCTTCTGCTGCCATCCAGGCACCGATATCTGTTTGACTTGGGATTAAGCCATCTTTCATTCTTTGTGTTTGTTCTGCATATTCTTCATCTGTAACTCTAGTCACACCAGCCATGAATTCTACTTTGCCTTCTGGAGCACCATAGTACTCTGCTGCTTTTCTTATCTTTGACATTTTTTCAATATCATAAGGTCTTCCAGGGATATTCATTATATTTCCCTTGCCATCTCCAAAGGGCTTGCCATCAAAGTCACATTTCCAGACATATATGCCCCAGTCAGACTTTTTTTCTACTACACTTACTCTAGGCTTACCATTATTTTTTAATTTCTTTGGATTCATGTACTCAAGTATACCATATTAAACTGCAGTGACATCTTTTTTGACCCAGGTTACGTTAGTTAATGCATCAAAACCATCTGAATTTGTTACAGCAGTTGCAGAATCATCAAATACTTGTTCAGAAAGACCTAGATAAGTCTTAAAAGTACTGTCTCCTGTTTGAGAAACGATATCTGTAATAGCAATTTCTCCCCATTGTTGCCAAGTTAGTGGTGTTGCTAACTGTGTTGGATAGTCCCAGTTTTGATCATCTATGTTTGTCCACTGCAAGCCAGTAGTTAACTTTGAGAAGAAGTTAACAAATTCTTGTTGGAAGAATGCTATATTGTTGGCCAAGAATCCTTCATATATTTCAAACTTGCCCTTTTTACTATTAAGAGTTATGTCTGTACTATCTGTAAATGATATTAATATAGATGTCCATTCTAATGGGACGACTTTCATTTCATCTATAATTCTTCCATTAACAAAGAACTTGGCTCCTGTGTATAAAACATTATTCTTATAGACTTTTAGGCTACCCCTTTTTCCATTTAATTCTGGAACTAGGTATATATCGTAATAATCATTGATTCCAGCATTTGCCTCTGTTGCTATAATCGTTCCCATTTTTTGGGTAGAAGATATAGTTTTATCTTTGTTATAAAACATCCAGAACTGTAGACCAGTTAATTTGTAAGAGGAGGCCTCGTGGTCGTTTATTGGAAATGAAAGACCTCTTAGTTTTGTAGATTGATATGGCAAAACTGCTATTCCAGAGTCACCAGTTAAATATAGATAAGGGGTTGAATCTCTATATATTGTAAATGGGTTCTTTTCTTTATAGTCATAATTTAATCCAGATCTAGTAAATGGAATTATGGAGTGTCCACTCCTAGTGCCTATCTTATATTCAGAAGTTTCATCAAATGCTAATGAGGTTAGAGACATTCTTTTAATATTGACTGGCTTACTTTTTATACCTCTTACTCTCATTTCTAAATGAATGGTTATATAGTAGTTTTCAAAATCTATAAGTTCTTTAGGTGGATAGATGATTGTTCCATCTACTACCTCAAATTTTTTAGTAAGAGTTGAAAATTCTGGGACTAAGTCAAGGACTCTTGATGCACCTATATTTTGAGTATTGGTATAACTTGAATATGTTTTCTTACCTACCAGTTTAAAATCTTGTAGTGTTATATATGACTTCATACTAAATGCGTCTGCAACAGATGCTGAGTTTGTCATTGTTATTGGTCCTGGAACATCTATATTAAATTGAATTAAATCTAAATCATAATATGGAGAGGAGTTTGTATCCTGAACATATGTTCCAAAGTATGAAAGGGGTAATGAATCTTCCCAATATCCAGCAGACCCTATATCAAAAAATATTTCCCCATAAGAACTTATTGGAAGAAATGTATAACTACCAACGTAAGTAAATGGGTATAGACCTTCATTGTTAGCCTCTGCCTCAGTAAAGAACATAGTTCCATTGGTATTTATTAGTTCTGAAGTGTCCTTTATGGTAAACATCTTATTATTAAATGTTAATGATCTTATCTTTCCTGTAAAGACTTTATCTTCATACCCGCCTAGGTTTAATGATACATTTTGAGGATTATTAAAAAAGTTTCCTATAATAGCAAAATTGCTTTTAATTAACTCTTCTAACTCAATACCAACAAATAGGTCCTGAGATGCTGATGCTGAATAGTTTGCTATTTGATATGTAGATGCTGATGTTTGAAATTCATAACTAAGTCCACTTTGACTCAAGCATATTTTAAACTTGTCAGAAGTAAATGAGTTGGTAAATGTCATTATAGGCTCTCTGTTTGAATAAGTAGGCAAAGACTGTGGTGCTTCAAATACTCCAAAGATAGACGCTACTGGACTATTTATTGTATTTATAGAATTAAAATATATTGATCCGAGAACATTATCGTAAGAAGCATTTGGCCTCATTTTGATAAAGGTAGGTTCTCCATTTTGAATATTGTAATTGTCTATTAAAAAGTTATTAGATATATCATCATCTATTGTTACAGATGCTGAGGTATAAGAAAACTTAATTTCTGGAAGTTCATAATCAACAAAAGAAAGAGATCTTGAGTTACCGTTTAGATTTGAAAAAAATCCAGAAGACCATCTGTTCATATCTGGATAGGTCATTGAGGATGTATATTTTGCAAATGGAAAGTCAACAAAGAAAGATTCTCCTTTAAAGTCGCTTACTATTTCTTCTGGGTTATCCACAGCCTGTGCATAAACAAACCTTCTTCTTGCTATTTGTTCTGGAACAATATATGGATAGATTGCAACAGCATCTAATTCAAATGGATAAACCGTATTGTGGGAATAAAATCCTAACCAATCATGACTTGAACTAGCAAAATTTACATTATTTACATCTATGTCCATGTCTATAACTAAGTCTCCATTTAACAAAACACTAACATTAGAACTGGTATATCTAATATCTAATAACATTGGCCTATACCATTTGCCAACAAAATATGATTTTGTATAAGATCCTACCTTTAATGTTAAAAATTCTTGTTCTACATAAAGTCCATCTGAATTACTTACTGGGCCAAATACTCTTATTGGCTCTTGAGAATCTGTGTAAACTCTTATCCAAAATTCTGCAGTTAGGTTTTTATACTTGCCGTTATCATTTAAAAATGTTTTTCCAGGTATTGCTATTGACGGAACTCCTGAATCAATTGGACTATTAACCCTGGTTATATTTCCAGATCCAAATACCATAGGAAGGCTTGTATTGTTAGCAAGCATTTTATTTCTATTTATAAAATAGTACCCTGTGTCTTCATCGTTAAATCCGTATGGTTGTATTTGAGATACTTTATAGGCACTAGCATTTACCGATATAGCACTAGATAAAGAATTGTCTGATAGTACTATTGGCTTAGTTCCAGAGGTGTCTCTGTTGTAAACTTCAGACCATTGAGCAAACGATACTCCATTAAAATAAACGTTAAAGTTAGATCCAGTAGATTCAAAATTTAAATAACCAACTCTTACTATTGGTTTGAATGTTGATGATGTTGGAATATCTACTGAGTAAGAAGCGTGTGTCCATGTTGAGGGACTTTCGTTTTCAAATCTTTTATAAGTAACGCTTCCAGATACATCTATCCCTAAATCTATATAGTCTACTGTTGTTCCAGAAAAAAACCAGGTACTTAAAGATATTGATCTTTTATCTGTATCTATATTTGATTCAGTAAAATAGGTTGGAAAAGTTGAGGTTGTAACTGATACGCTTGCAGACTTTGTAATATAAGATAAGCCGTCTTCTAATATTGGTCTATTTGGGTATGTAGAAGATGCTACCGAAGCAGATGTCCCACCCGAAGTATTCCAGGTAGATAGGCTCTGAGTGGAGGCACTAAGTAGATTTGTAAAAGCAAAATCTTCATCTAGTGTCCATAAGGCTATTGGATGTTCTGCAAATATTTTTGAAGCATATAGATTAGAAACGGTATATGACATTTTTACCTCTAATCTATTTTAGCATGCGGCTACTTGCTAATATCTACTATTTCGCATACCCCTGCTACACAAGACAATTCTTGGCTTCCAGTTGTGCCATCTTCTTTTTCGTACATAGAAAGCATTTCCCATTGAATATTTGAAGGAGATTTTTTTACCCATTCTTCATACTCATCTTTATAAATTTCTTGATATGGGGCTTGCTTATAAGTATGTTCACTCGCTGGTAAGAAAGATACACCACCAATTGAATCAAAGTTATCAAAAACCCATGCACCTACTCTTAGCCATTCATCTTCATGAACGTTGATCGTAACACTAGGGTTATGTTCTGTCCAATAAGTTCTATAAATCTTCCACATCTCTAGATGATCTATGGCTGTTAAATCTTTTGTTATTGTTGCATTTTTTGGAGCCTTTTGAGGAAAATAAAATACTGTTGTTTCATCAGGCTTCATTACATCTGGTTCGTTTGGAACTCCTGAATCTTTTAAAAATTGTGTTAATGGATCATTGTTTGAACCACGAACACTTCTAATATAATATTCTGAATACCACGGATGAATTCCGCTAGACACCCCGACCAGTTGACTTACAGTGCCAGAAGGCTTAACACAAGTAATTGATACAGAAGGATTGATGTTTAATTTCTTTGCTTCGTGATCATTAACCCTAACTGACTCTAATCTCATATCAGTCAACAACTGCTCTAATGCTTTTCCTGCTGTTGAAGTAATCTTATTGCCATAGATTCCCGTTAAAGAAACTCCTAGCAATCTTTCTTCTTCACAATTATCTTTCCATGTTTTGCGAAGATATTTAAAATTGGTCAAGGTTGACTGCCATGTTCCTAGGATAGTGGCTAGTTTAACTTTTTCCATTAAATCTTCTCTAGTGTCTTCTGCAGAAATAACTACTTCTGTTAAATTGCAAAATTCATTTGGGCGAAGAATAATTTCTCCACATGGATTTGTTCCTGCAATTAACGAGGCATCTCTTCTTCCAAAAGACTCTACGTGTTTACGTACTGAGTCAATATTGTAAATTCCTCTTTCTCCAGATTTTGATTCGTAAAGATTTCTCCATTCACGTAGGAACTGTGCTGTGTTTGGCTTAGTGTTATAAACTGCTGAATTGTTTGCCAAAGATCTTTGTGCTTGAGTTTCCCACCAAGATCCACTTTTTGCTTTTGCCATTTCAAAATCATCAAGATTAGAAAGGCTGATTAAAGCACTACGGCGAACTCCTCCAACTACAACCACTTCTCCAACCTTACACATTAGATCATGTGCTTCAATTGGTTTTAATCTACGACCTGCAGCATTTTTAAAAGTATCTGTTGTAAATGTAAATAATGCACTTAGTGGCCCTGGTCCAGAAGCACGACCACCAAAAGTTTTTAGTCTTGCTCCTGCAGGACGAACTTTTGACATATCCCATTGTGGTATTTGACCTTGTGATAATAATGCAATTAATTCTTTAAATGCTTTTGCCCATCCAAGTTTAGAATCTTCTACAACAATGGTAGTTGCTGTTTGATTAAATGATTCTGCAATTATAGGAAGTTCATCTACATATTTTGCTTCTACTGAAAACCCTACCCCAGTTCCGTTCATCAATACATACATTGCTTCATCAAATGCACGTAGACTGTCTACTGCAATAAAAGAACAGTTGTATGCTGCAATATGATCACGTTCTAATGCTGGACCTGCAGTCATCAATGCTCTCATTGAAGGCATAATTCTATGACTTAAAATTGCTTCTTTAACTTCGTCAAAAATTTTAGCATTTGGGCTATAGCCATAATTTAATACTAGATGATCTTTCATAAAGTTAATATAACGATCGACTGTTTCTACCCAAGTTTCTCTTCTATTTTTTTCTTCTATCCACCTTGCATATCTTGAGATATGTATAAAGTTTTTGTATGGGTCTGTTATAGATCCGTTTTCATTAATAAATGACATAATTCTTCCAACTCCTGATTTTTTGATTTATGAGATAATAGTATTCTACACTAGTTTATGAGAGAGGTCAATATATGTTATCAGTCCAGGAAGTAACCTTTTATAACAATTTAGTTGAAAAGGGTAATGCAGGAAAAATAAACTGTCCTTTTGATACTAATGATGTTGTTGTTACTAAAGTTAATGATAAAGATGAAGTATATTTTAAATGCCTTGGCTGCGATACAATATTTTATCCAGGTTTAAAAATAGAGCAAATAATTAAAAATACAATAAATACTTTTGCTGCTAATAAAAAATAAAATAGTATCACAAATGCACAAATTTGTCAATTATAACAATTTTTATAAATAGTTGATTTTCTGGAATAAAAGGGTTATACTAGTAGGGTATCTAAAAATGGCTTCTTCAAGGAGGTAACTTATGAAGAAAGTATTATTAGCATTATTGGCATTTATTATTGTAGGAACGTATATTAATCGACTGGATAGATCGTATATTCAATACCCCGCAGAACCGTTAGTGGTCGTCCCAGAGGGACAGACCACTTCAAGTGTTTTAGGGGCTGTAAAGGCCGCTAGAGAGGCTTCTAGCACCATTGCAGCACGCTCTAGGGCTAGGTTTGAAGATCCTAAATCAGACAAGGCTATTTCTGCCTATCAAGAGTATTTAAAAGACATAGTTCCAGATCAAGAAGAATCTTGTTATTTTAAAATTGTTGATAGAGAAAGTGATTGGAATCCTCTTGCTCAAAATCCAAAATCTACAGCATTTGGAATAGGTCAATTCTTAAATAGCACTTGGGGATTAGTAGACTATAAAAAGACTAAAAACCCATATGATCAAATTGATGCAATGGTTCTATATGTTAAATTAATTTACGGTGATGGATGTAATGCTTGGCATTTTAAAAGCCAGCACGGTTGGTATTAAAGTTCTCTAATTTCTTTATAAACCTTATCCCATTCAGGACCACGTTTTTCCATGGTATGGAACTCTCTAACTATTTCCATATTACGTTGTCTTTCTTTATTCCTTACCTTTTGATTTGATAGTTCTTCTAAATGAGATATCCATTCATCTTCAGTATGGGCTATTCTTCCTACCCCAAATTCTTCATTAAGATATGTATATTCTTCAAAGTCTGTAGAGATCCATGGAACTCCTGCTGCTGTGTACTCAAGACCTTTAATAAATGATTTTGCTCTATTAAATTCAACATGGTTTAGTGGAACAATTCCTATGTCTATTTTATTAAACATCTTTGTATAACTTAATATTGGCTGCATACCTTCTGATGAATATAGTTTATGTGGTATTCCTAATTGCTCTTCTACTGTAGGAGCATTTATAATATGTCCTGAATGATGAAATCTCCAACTTTTCTTTTCTAAGAATTGTCCTAAGAATGGATTTAATGTTTGAAGATCATTAGAACGCCAAGGTGTTGCTCCAACCCAGCCAACGGTAGGGTATAAGCCAGATAGATCTTTTCTAAAATTAAAGTATTGATTGTCTATTCCATTACGAACCATAAATATTGGTTTGTTAGGATATTCTTTTTTGTAGTAATTATATAAAAATGGGGTAGAGGTAACTAAAGCATCTGCTAAATCCATACCTTTGAAATAGTGATCTCTATTGTTTTTAGGATTAGTCTTAGGATCTGTTGCTACATAAGCCATATTAGATGGCTCTAGTCCAGCGTGATGATCGTCTATATCTATAACTATTTTTTGACCTATAGATTGTGCTTGAGGTATTTGTTCAACTATACTTTCAAGCATCATTAATTTTAATACAACAATGTCCCAGCCGTGTATTGCTTTTTTGTCTGGTATTAATAAACCATATCCATGCTTTGGGTCAAACCCAGGAAATCCCATTCCTGTTTCCCAACCAAGTTTTTTTAATTCTGTCATTGGCAAGTAGCAACGATACCAAGCACATCCATTTGGTTGTAGAGGATTGGTTCCAAAAGCCCAGTCATAAGTTAAAAATGCTATTGTTGGCTTTGCCATTATATTCTTTCTCTGAGAAGAAGGGGTAGGATTTTGTCCCACCCCTTCGTATATCTAATTTATAACTATTTCTTTTTAGAAGCAGTTTTTGCTGCTACTGCGTTAATTCCAAACTTTGTATCTTTTGGATTAACAGCACGAATGACTACCCATGCTGCTGCTGATAATGCTGAGTTTAGGATTGTACCTAAAGCATCTCCACTTAAAGCAGAAAAATCTGCTCCAGAAGCAGTGAATTGTGTAATTAATGCAATTACAAAAGCATTTACTGCTGACTCTAGCACTTTCTTGTTTAGTAATGATTCCATTATTTGTCCTCCTTTAAGAACATTAGATAATTGTACCTTACATAGTTAACCATTGTCAACTACCACTTGCCTATAGGGCAAGAAGCCTCTGGTATGCCAACCTTTAAAGGCATAATACATGCACATAAATCACATTGTTTTGTTGTTTTAAAAAGATGTTCGCATGACTTACAAATGTCATATCTTTCTTTTGGATCAACAATCTTATTGTCCATTGTTATCTGCTTCTTTAAATCTTGGCAAAGCATTAAATTCAAACTCTTTAATAGTGTTTATTGAATTAATGTATATTTGAAGTAGCCCTTGACCAGGGGTAGCGGGATCAAATAAAGCCTTAGATTCTAATTCTGCATATTCTTTAATTTTTTCTGATATGAATGTCTTTATCTTACTAACAATATCTTGATCTTCATAATATAACTCCATTAGATGACCATATTGAAACAAGAATATAACTTCATCTTCATCTGTTAATATAACAGGTCCTTGTTGAGATGGTAGTATTTTATACATTAGTGCCTTTCTTTTGTATTATTATACCGCTGATAGGGTAAAGTTGTCAAGAGAGGTGGCCTGGCTTACATTTGAGTCGCCTCTAGGTCCAAGCATAAGTCCGTGCCTAGTTCCTCTATTTGGATTAGTTGCTACATAATTTTGTACCCATGAACTTCCAGTATTATCATCATTGGCATACGCTCGTAGTGTAACGGTGTTTCCAGATGTGCTTACTGAAATATTTGCGGGTATCCAGGTATTATCATTTACAGTATATGTATTAATTGTAGCAACACTATTATTAACTGAATTTATTAATTTTATTTTTTGTGAATATGAATATGATGTTCCAGTAGTAGCGGAGTTGCTTAATAAACAAGTTGTTCCACTTAGTGTTCCACCATTAGGACATGAATATGATGTTGTTGGCGGACTTGTAACAGCAGGTATATAAGAAGTACTTGAATAACAATTTCCATATCCATCATAAGCCACTGTTCCAACATTACATGCACCAGTTCCTCCCAATTTACCTTGACTTCCGCATGGTCCAAAACTTTGATTATATGAGCCGCTTCCTCCAGCCGTTATACATACCCCAGAAGCAATATATGATGAGGATGTACAACTGTTTAATCTAATAAAATCTCTTGGGCCTGTTCCACCATTTGAACAAGAAGTTGATCCTGGTATTGATGTAGCAGTAGCAGCGTAATCATAAACACAAGTTGGTGTTCCTTGACCACTTTGTAAAGCCTGTCCATTAAATGTTGAGGCACATGTATAAGTTGTTGTTCCAGTTAAAATAACGTCATTGTAAGCAGCCCACCAGTTTGTTGCATCAACAATCCAAAACGCAATTCCAGCACCATATTTGCCAGATGCTTGAGAAGTTCCAGTTGGATTTATTGTTGTTCCTATTTGTACATTTTGTGTACTAAAGTCAACGTCTATCATTGGATAAGATGCAGCAGATGTGGCACTTTCAACCCTGTTAGTATTAATTGACCAAGACCCATCAGTTTGTGTCCAAGTATAATCTGTATCTGGAACATTTCCTAGGCTTGCACTATTTGCTCTATCAAAATTATCAGATATTGAAGAAGTATAAACTGTTTGCCATGTTCCATTAACTTTTGCAAATACTTGTTTTGCTGTAGTCCATGAATTAGAAGTTTTTATAAAAGGTGTTCCATTAGACCAGGAGCCATTATTTTTTGCATTTATTGGCATATTATCTCCTAGTATTTAACCCAGATATCACCATTATTACCATCACCAGATGTTGGTGTAGATGTTGATACTGTTATATTTCTTACCCTCGATGTTAATGCTTGTTCTCCTTGCATTATTATACTTGTTGCTTGACCAGAAAATCTTCCAGCAAAGTCTATTAATGATATTGTTGTGGCACTTGAATTTTTAAATTCTATTAAGTTTGCACTTTGACTTGCTGCTGCTGTAATGCTAATAGGCACAACAGATGCAGAAGATGGAAGCATTACGTTGGCACCAGTTTTAGTTAAAAGATTAGCAGTGTTTGGCAAAGTTGTTAATGTTGATTCTATTGAGTCAAGTCTAGACTCATGACCTTCAAAAGCACCTACTACTCCAAGAGGTGATCCAGAAGAAGGAGTCCAATTAGATACACCAAAATGGTAGGCACGAAATGCTTCAGTAATATCAGCAGTATCGCTTAAATCTGGAACTAAGGAATCAAACTTAGATTCAACACTTCCAGTTGAACCAGTAAGTTCTCTTAAACTCCTAGCCATCTCTTACCTCCTATCCATTTGTAGTAGTTGTAGAAGCACCTGAATTATCTTGATATGCTGTTGTCGCAGCAGTACCAACAAAATTTCCGAATGCTCTCATTCCACTACATGTATTTGTTATTTGAATTCCGTATAAAGCCACATTTGCATTTTCTTTAAATCCTCTATTTGCAATAATTGATGTATTTGTTGTTGAGTCACTTATGTATATAAATCTATGGGTATTGTTTGTAGCCTGAGAAACATCTTTTATAACATTGTTAGATAACATCAAAGCAGAACTATTTGTTCTTACATCAATACCGTCATTTCCTATATTTTCTAATCTATTTGCATTTATTGTTCCATCTACTACTGTTGTAAATGCAATTCCATCTACCCCAAAATTTTTAACATGGTTGTCATTAACTGTTACCCCATCATAATTTACAACATATATTCCCATATGTCCAGATGTAGAATTTACACCTTCAACTTGATTTCCAGTTATAATAAGGTTTTTACATTGTTGAGCACTGCTAACTCTATCAGTAGTATCAAATCCAGCACCAATACCTGCATAACAATTTTTAATTATATTGTTTGAAATTATTGTGTCATCATGTGTAACATCAAGTCTTATTGCGTATTCTGTCATAGAGTCAAATGTATTGCCAATCATTTTTATATTTGTATGTTTTACTCCAGAGGTATAAGAATGTGATCCTATCCCTGTTGGCCATGATGTTGTGCCAGCAGTTCCTGAAGGCCCAAAATAGCAATTTTCTATTACAACATCTGTGCAAGGAGTATTGTCATAAGATCCAAACGCACCAAATACTGATGAACTTTTTGCAAGATCAATTTGAACAGCCTCTGAAAATCCTCTACTTCCAGTATCTTTAAAACCAACAAATCTACAATTTGATATTCTTACATTTTTACTAGAGTTAATTTCAATAGCATGATATCCACCAACATTTGATACTGTTAAATCTTGAATAATAATATTTGATCCATGGCCTATACTTATACCCATTGCTGGTGTTGAAGGAAATGCTGTTCCTCTACATTCCCAAATTCCACCAATTATTTTTATATCTGTTTGTCCAGCATATCCTGAATAAGATGCTCCAGCCAATCCATTTATAATCATGTTTGAATTATGATTTCTAAACATAACTGCTTTTTGAGATAGTAATAATGTTGTTCCTGTATAAATTTCTAATCTACTTCCTAGGTTATAAGTACCAGTAGGAATATATACAGTTCCACCTCCAGCATCTCTTGCAGCATTTAGTGCATTTTGAATTTTTGTTGCAGAGTCGCCTTCTCCAGCAGCAACGCCATAATCTCTTACTACATCGTAAAAATTACTTGCTTTTTGATTTACTGATGCTGATGAGGCACCAAGATCTTCATAGGTAACGCCGTCATTTGTAAATTGCCACTTGTCAGATCCTTCGTTCCATAAAATAGAAACGTTATTTGAAGATCCTCTTTCAACCTCTATGCCAGCATTTTCTGTGGGTGTAGCACTAGCAGAATAATTCAAAGTAATAAAATTATCTTCTACCATTAACTCTGTAGTATTTATTTGTAAAGTATTACCTGATACATATAGTGATCCATCTATATTTAAATTTCCTATAACACTTGCTGATCCCAATACAGAAATATTTCCTGGGGTAATAATATTATTTGGTAATCCAACTGAGGCTGTATTATTAAAAACACCTACTTCTATTTCATTATCAGTTCCTATAATTGTTAAAAGTCCATTATTTGTTAATGTTATTAATCCATTGCTGTCATTATAAGAAGCACTTATTCCATTATGAGATCCAGAAAAAGAATTTGCTATTTCATCTTGAACTTGTTCTTGTGTATAGTTTATAATTTTTATCCATGCATTATTATGAGAATAATACATTGATCCTGTACCGCTCACATATGCCCACTTACCAGTATTAGATGAGGCTGATGGTAGTGCACCTTCGTTAGCATATGTTGTTATGCTGACGTTACTATAATCAATTCCAGTTACAGCAATGCTTAGAGCATTTCCAGCATCGTTATAAACCACTGATGCACCTGTGTGAGTTCCTGCAGCAAATAATGCTGCAACTGTATCTTGAACTTCTTCTGTAGTTAAAACATTGTCTGATGAAAATAAAAGTCTGTTATTAGCGTCATCATAAGTTACTGTAAAGCCTGTATGATATGCATGGTTAAATAATGGCACTGCTGCGTCTTGTACTTGCTCTGTAGATATTGGAACAGTATCTCCAGCAGGACCTTGTGGCCCAGTAGAACCAGTTTGTCCTTGAGGTATTACAAAATTTAATATTGCATTTGTTAATGATCCAGCATTATAAACAGATGCTGATGTTCCAAAAGGAACAGTTGCAACAGTTCCAACTTGAACTGTTCCTGCATTTCCTTGTGCACCAATATCAACAGATAAATCTATTACATCTGGTGGACCAAATATTGTTAAGTTATCATCATCGTAGATTACGTCTACTACAGCCATTAGACCCTACCAGTGATGTCATCTGTTACTGATAGATTTCCAGTTAGCAGAGTATAAATAGATGAGGCACCGCCACCTAGATTCTTTCTAATTTCTACGTCATAAACATATGTTCCTGATGCTGCTAGTGCACCACCAGTTGTAGGATCAATTGCTACAGCAATAGTTCCAGCGTTTGAATCAACAGTAACTGCTTTTTCTGCAATTTTTGTTCCTGTTATTCCACGTGCTGTTGATACTGTAAATAGTCCTGAAAAGTTTGTTAAATCAAAGGCTACGCCATTTGCATTTTTTGGGCTAATTAAAAATTCGTATGAATCCCCACGGTAGTAGGTTATATTATATGTTGATGGAAATGCCATTATTGATCACCCTTTTTATTATATCACTAAGGAGTTATTTCTACCCCTGAAAAATGGAAAGCACAAGATGTTCCAGTAAAACTTACTTGTTGATTTGCTGGGACTACTTGTTTTAAATCTAGAATTACTGTATCATTTGCTGGAATAACAGTTGAGGTAGTTACAGAAACTCCATTTATTGATATTGAATAAGTTTGTTGAGAAGCACTAGTATTTGATATTACAATGCTATTAATAAGAATTTTGTTAGTAGGAGTAAAGTTTCCTGCAGTACTTCTATAAAATACTTGTAAATCAGTTGCCATTGTTCACCTCTATTGATTATAGCATTTTAGATATAATAACGAATTACACATAATCCACTACCGCCCGATCCGCCACTGCCTGTAGGAACTCCTCCACCGCCACCACCACCAGTGTTTGCAGTTCCATTACTTCCAGATCCTCCAGCACCAGAGCCACCACTTGTTCCACCACCACCTGCTCCACCGCCACCAATTGCTCTTCCTAATAATGTAACTCCTGCTGCACCAGTTCCTTGTGTTCCTGCTGCAATAATACTTCCTCCACCACCTGCTGTAGCATTAACATCTCCAGGTGATCCACCACCATTAAAACCTATTCCTAATTCCATTGTTCCTTGATTATTTCCTTGATAGTTTTGTGTTGGATTTGCGTCACTTCTAGAAGATCCAGACCCTCCACCACTTGCAACCTTATGTCCATATCCACCACATGGATGTCCACCTCCACCTCCACCTACTACTACATATCCATGATTTGAAAAGTTAGCACTTCCTGTTGCTTTAAAAGATGAAGTATTTCCAGATCTACCCCAAAGTTCAGGATTGCAATCTCCACCATATCCATTACCACTACCACCACTTCCTATTGCTATTGTCCAACTAGAACTATATCCAACATAAACCCAACCATAAAAAATTTGTGCACCACCACCTCCACCACCCTTTCTATTACCACTACCAGATGAACTACCACCTCCACCGCCTCCGCCAGCAACTAATAATAACTCTACAAAGTCAACACCGTTAGGTCTTGTCCATGAATTAGATCCAGTGAATGCTTGTTCAACAAATTGTTTTCCAGCATTAGCATTACGATAGGCTACGGCATCAAAACCAGGGGTAGTAGAATAATCTTTACCATAAATATTACTTGTAGTTGCTCTATATACAGCCATAGTTTAATTATACTTCATTAAGAAATGGGGGATATTAATTTTTATACCCCCCAATTTTGAATTATTCGGAAACTACTAGTTCCCATTCACCTTTGTTGTCATTCCAAATGTAGCGATCTTCGCCCTCTGGATATGCAACTGGTGCTTCCCATTGACAGGTATCTTCATTTAATACCCATTTACTATAAGGTTTTGGTGGAATAAAAGCATCTCTGCCTTCATCATATGTGTAACCAATTCCTGCATAGTTTTTACGAATATTTCCGTTATAAGATGTTTGTTTCCAAGTACCGCCTAGAAGAGTGTTGCAGAATGCAGCACCAACTGCTTCTGATTCATTACCTTCGGCATCTTTGCAATCGTTGTTGTCAACAACAATTACTCTTTGAACAATTCCATCTGCATTTATCTCTGCAAAATGTGCCATATTTATTACCTCCTTTTATATTATATCCTATGCAATTCTATATCTTAAAATTACTATTCCACTACCGCCATTGCCTCCAGGAGCACCACCGTTTTGTCCAGATCCTCCACCGCCACCACCAGTATTTGTTTGACCAGCACCTCCAGCAGTTGTTGTAGCACCAGTTGCACCATTTCCTCCACCACCAGTTCCTCCAGCAGCACCAGTTGGACCGCCACCTCCACCTCCACCTGCATATCTTGTAGATGTTCCAGATATTGATGATAAAAATCCAATTCCACCAGTTCCACCAACACTTCCTGTAGAAGCAGTTCCTACTGCACCTCCACCACCACCTCCAGCACCAGAAATTATACTTGTAGTATTGTTAGAGCCTCCAGCAAAACCTTGTCCTGATATTCCAGCACCTCCAGTTTGAACTGCTCCACTATTTGGTCCACCAGCACCTCCACCAGATCCACCAAGTCTTCCAGATTTAGTTAATCCACCTCCACCTCCACCACCAGTTGTACTAATTCCAAAAGCAGATGAAGAAACACCGTCTGCACCAGTAACACCACCAGATAAACCTACAGCACCTCCACCAATTACAACTGAGTTAGATGATGATCCAGAAAGTGATGTATTTCCAGAGATAACTCCACCACCTCCACCGCCACCACCTTGATCTGATCCTCCAGCACCCCCACCTGCAACAATTAAATATTCAACAGTTCCAGTTCCAGAGGTAGTAGAAAAAGTTCCAGATGATGTAAATGTATGGCATCTATATGTAATTCCACTTTCAACATAATCATTAACTGAGTTTCCTCCAACTCCAACTAAAAATTGACTTGGATTTTTATTAATACTATTTAATGAACTAATTGGCATTATGCTGTTACCTCCGCATATGATAAATTAAAACTTACACTACCGCTTGAAGACCATACCGACAAAACATCGGAGGCATCCATGGTTATTCCATGTCCAAATTCTACTGTGTCATTTGCAGTAATCATTAAACCAAAGAATAAGTAATGTTGGTCAGCAATTGATGCACCATCTGGCCTTACTGCTACACGAATTGATGCAGATGTTGCACCTAAATTACATGCATGAATATTTGAAATTACAGCCTGAGTATCAGCAGGAACTGTATATAAAGTTGAAAGTGTTTGTGCAGCAGGTTCTAACTGTGCAGGTGACTTATAAGTTGTTGCCATTATTTAAACGCTCCAAAGAAAGAATTAAATCCACCTTCTGCAGTAGATCCTACGTCTATCCATTCATTACCATTATAAGCCTTTAATAAATGTGTATTTGCATTTGTTGTATCTACCCAAAGTTGTCCAGTAGTTGGACTTGAGGGTGCAGAAGTACCATAATGAATATCTTTTTCAAAATTAGTTAATGCTTTATCTGCTAGATCTCTGGCTTTACTCATATTAGATACCTAATTATTACTATTCCACTACCGCCATTTCCTCCACCACCTGTTGAAATTGCCATTCCACCGCCACCGCCACCAGTATTTTCTGTTCCATTTATTGCTGTAACATAATTTCCACTAACATAACCACCAGCACCTCCACCACCTAATCCACCAGAACTTCTTGTTGCACCACCATTTTGTTGTCCACCTCCTCCACCTCCTGCATAAAATACTGATGTTCCACTTATTGATGATTGAAGTCCAACCCCTCCATTTCCAGGATTTCCACTAGTTGCAGTAACTCCAATAGCACCAGCACCTCCACCACCTCCTGCAACATATGCATACGTATTATATGGAAAACCATTACCACCAATATTTCCTTGACCAGCAGTTGCTGATCCTCCTTGTCCAGCGGTTGTGGAAGATGTACCTCCTCCACCACCAGATCCTCCAGAAGTTCCATTTAAATATGTGTTTCCAGTACCAGTATATGCACCACCTGTGCCTCCGCCAATTGCAGTTAATGAATTAAATGAAGAATTTGTGCCGTTAGTTCCAATTGTAGATGTTCCTCCTGGTGCTGTATTTCCTCCAGCACCGACAACAATTGAATATGTTCCAGGATTAATAATAGTACTTCCTTGAATTAAACCTCCTGCTCCACCGCCTCCAGCACCTCCACCTCCACCGCCACCTGCAACAATTAAATAATCAATACTGGTTTGTCTATTTACAATAAAAGTTCCACCACTTAAAAAAGTATGAATTTTATATCCACCAACCGTAGTTATGTTTCCACCAGTTGCTTTATTAATTAAAGAAGTTTGAAACAATTCAGAATATGATTTTCCTTGTGATAATTGTGTGGAAAAATCTGATGTTGTTAGTCCACTATTTATTAAAGATTGAATCTGTCCATATGTTAATCTATTTGTATTATTATTTGAAGCATTACTACTATTAATTGCCATTATGCAATCTCCATTTTAAAAGCATTAAATGCTACCGAAGCAGTACTTGCAAATACGGACAATACGTCCTGTGCTCCCATCGTTATACCTTGGGTAAATGCTACAGTTTCATTACCTGCAATAGTTGCATTAAAAACAATATAATTAGCATTTGTAATTGAGACACCATTTGGCACTACCGCAATTCTGTAGGTTGCATCTGTAGATGCTGTATTGCAAACATTAATTGTTGAAACAACAGCCTGTGTAGAAACAGGAACTGTATAAAGCGTTGTAAGGGTGTTTGCCGCTGGCAAAACATAAGAAGGTGATTTAATTGTTTCTGTAGCCATTTAAGCCCCCATAAGCAAGAAGTGAGTCTTTAATCCCCCACCACCGCCTGCACCTGACATTATAATCCACTCATTACCATTATACACTTTTAATATTGGAGTGGCTGGTTCTGTAGTATCAACCCATAACTGTCCTAGTAAAGGAGAAGTCGGGGTAGTTGAAGAATATACAATATCTCTTTCAAAATTTGCACTAGCACTAGTAGATAAATATTTTGCATCACTTTGTTCTTGAGTATATACATTTGCAATAGAAAGAGATTTTAAAGAAATAATTTCAATTACACTACCCGCCCCAATTGAGGCAAGTCCTGTAATGCTTGTGCCATTTGAGGCGGTATAGTCAGAATTTCTAACCAATAAAATTCCATTTAAAAATACTTGTTCATATCCTGGAGAATAAGAAAGATTAAGACCATTATCATCATATCCAAATAATGTTGTTTCTCCACCTGTGGCAATTTTTTGCCATCTTGTGGAATTAATAAGATTATTTTGTGCGTTTAAAGGAAGCCAATTTGTACCATTCCATGCATACATTGCTTTTCCTGTATTTAGTATTGATGCTGATGCCATTTATTATGCTCCAAAGACTGATGGTATGTTTAAAGCAAATCTAATCATGACTATTCCAGTTCCACCATTGCCACCATTACCTCCACCACCACCGCCTGTATTGGAAACACCATTTGTTCCACCTTGACTATTGCCTCCATATCCACTTCCTCCACCACCAAATCCTCCTACTCCAGGTGCACCACTATCATCTGCTCCACCACCACCTCCTGCATAATACGTTGTTGATCCAGATAAAGAAGATTGTAGTCCATTTCCACCATTTCTTCCAGAACCTCTTCCTGGGTTTAATGATTGTGCTGCTCCTGCTTGACCAGCACCTCCACCACCTCCACCACCTCCAGCGTTGCTTTGGCCACGACCTCCAGCATTTCCTTGTCCAGATGTTCCAGGTGCTGCGTAAGTAGAGTCTGCGTAAGCAGTTCCTCCACCAGATCCACCACTTAATCCATAATCATTATTGTCTGTACCTCCACCTCCACCACCAATTGCTGTTAAAGATAAAAGTACTGAGTCTCCTCCGTTTGATCCCCTACTTCCAGTTGCCCCACCTGCTCCACCAGCACCAACTGTAACCGTAGTTGTTCCACTTGGAATTGTTAATGATTGTGCTATAAATCCACCAGCACCGCCACCGCCACCATAATTATTGCCACCACCACCTCCACCGCCTGCAACAACTAATACTTCAGAAATACAGCCTGCAAGTGGTCCTGGATTATAAGATGATGTAGATGTAAATGTTTTTAATGCATAATATGTTCCACCAGTTTGATAACTTGTATATCCATTTGTATTTAAATAATTTAAAAATCTTGCAGTACTTCTAATTGTAGAAATACTACTTCCTATACTTTTTTCATATTCAACATAAGAAAATAAACCATTAGCAGTAACATTATTTGCTAACCCTGTTATTTCTGAATAAGTACTTCCACTACCGCCAAGTCTTGATATACCCATTAAGCCGTTACCTCCATTTTAAATGCTGTAAATGCAAGGGTAGAAGCAGAAGAATAAACTGCTAATATATCTCCAGCATCTAATATAATTCCTTGATTAAATATGATTGATTCATATGCACTAATATTTGAATTATATACTAAATAATTTTGTTGTTCAATTGCTGCCCCGCCTGGTCTGATACCAATTCTAAATGTTGCAGCAGATGCACTTGTATTGCAAACGTTAATTGTAGGAATAACTGCTTGTGTTGAAGCAGGAACTGTATATAAAGAAGTTAAAGTATTTGCTGCAGGTGCAGAAAAAGAAGGCGTTTTCATTGTTTCTGTAGCCATTATGATGCTCCTATTGTCATTAGTGTGGCTGCCATTCCGCCACCACCACCAGCACCTGACACGAGTTTCCACTCAGTTCCATTATACACTTTTAATGATGGTGAATTTGGATTAGAATTGTCTGTCCATAGTTGTCCAATTACTGGACTAGTTGGCTCGGTTGAAGAAAATGATCCACCTCTTGCTTTTGATACTTCTCTTGCTCTAGACATTATGCAAATGAGGATGGAATTGTAAAAGCAAATCTTATTACAACTATTCCAGATCCCCCTCCTCCAGCAATAGTTCCGCTAATTTGACCTCCGCCACCACCAGCCCCAGTATTTGCTGTTCCAGCAGTTAATGAAGGTGTAGAACTACTTGATGCATTAGTAACCGATGTAGAATAGCCAGGAGCGTGAAACCCTCCATTACCTCCAGCACCATAAAATATATTTTGTCCAGTTATTGAAATTTGTAATCCAGGACCTCCTCCTCCAGCAGATCCTCCAGAATACCCTCCTATACCTTGTATTCCAGGTCCACCAGCACCTCCACCCCCACCAGGTGTACCGTCATTTGTTGCAGAAGATGTTCCACCATTATTTCCCTGTCCAGCAGTTCCCGCACCACCAGCATAACTATTTGTTACAGAATAATTACTGCCACCGCCGCCAGAACCTCCATTATTTCCAATATTTGTTCCACCACTTCCTCCACCAGCACCTCCACCAATTGCAGTATATGAAGAAAAAATACTATTACTTCCATTTGTTGATCTAGTTCCTCCAGCACCAACTGTAATAGAATAAGAAGATTGATTTACTAAGACGTTACTTGCTTGAATAACTCCACCGCCACCACCGCCACCAGAATATCCACTTCCACCTTTATCTCCACCTCCACCGCCAGCAACAACTAATATGTTTGCATTTGAATTTAAAAATGGTCCAGGTGTAAAAGTTCCTGAATTTAAAAATTGTTGAAAAGCATAATATGTTCCACCAGATTGATATGTTGTATATCCAGCATTTTGAATATATGTTAAATATCTTGAAGCACTTAATATTTGATTTTTTGGAATACCTAAGCCAGAAGCGTTTGCTAAATAATTTGATAATGCAGTATTAGTTCCTGCTTGAGAAAACATAGTACTTAGTTCTCCAACACTAAAAGAGTTACTAGATATTCTTGATTGATTTAAACTTGAAAATCCCACTTATGCAGTCACCTCAGCGTAAAATCCTACAAAGCATACGCTGGCGGTAGATGCACGAACTGATAAAATATCTCCAGCACCCATGCTCATTCCTTGATTAATCATATATGTATCATTTCCAGCAATTGTTGCATCATAGATAATATGATTTTTATCTTCTAATGCAGCACCTCCTGGTCTAAAAGCAATTCTAAATGTTGCATCAGTAGATGCTGTGTTACAAATATTTATAGCAGAAAATATTGCTTGAGTTGCAGAAGGAACTGTATAAAGTGTTGTATAAGTATTGGCTGCTGGTTCAACCTGAACTGGTGACTTATAATTATTTGCCATTTATATACCTGCCTGAAAGAATGGGTGGAGTCCTGCTTCTGACGCTCCAGATACAGCAATCCAAGTACTTCCATTATACACTTTTAATGCAGGAGCATTTGAATTTGTTGAGTCTATCCATAGGGTTCCAGCATTTGGAGCCGATGGAGATGCTGAAACATAAGCAATATTTGGTTCAAAATTAGCACTTGCAGTAGTTAATAAATACTTATTATCACTTTCATTCTTTGTATATACATCTGCAATTCCAAAAGATTCAAAGGCATGAATTTCTATTAAATCCCCCGAAGATGCTGGCTCAGTTAAAGCAACACTTGTTCCATTTGAAGCGGTATAGTCAATTCCTCTATTTATCAAAGTTCCATTTATATATACTTGTTCAAATCCAGGAGTATATATAAGATTTAAATTATTATTGTCATACCCCGAAATTGTTGAAGTAGATGCTGATAGTGTTTTAGACCATCTTAAGAATGTTTGAATGTCAAGGCCTGTGCCTACGTCTTCGTTACTGTCTACCCATAATGCACCTGGCTCAAGATCTGTTATATCTGGTTGTTCATTTTGAAATAATACAGTTCCTCCGCCACCACTAATTTCAGCCCACTCTGTTCCGTTCCATACTAATACTTGATCAGTATCAGTTTCAAATATTAATTGGCCTTCAGTTGGTGAACCTGGGCGGGTAGAAGAAGTACAAGTTAAAATTCCTTTTATTGATATTACTATCCAAGATTCACCATTAAAAATATAAGTAATATTAGAAGATGTTGTAAATTGCTGTCCTGCTGATGCACTACTTGGAAAAATTGACAATTATATCACCTAGTTTATTATAGCATTATGAAAAAATTAGACTGGATATCTAATTACTATTATTCCTGAACCACCATTAAATCCATTATGGTCATTGTTTTCTTCAACAACACCACCACCTCCACCGCCAGTGTTTGCACCACCATCAGAACCACCAGTGCGACCGTTACCATAACTTCCCTGAGCACCAGTTCCACCACCACCTAAACCACCAGGAGTTGAAGTTCCATACTGTCCACCAGAACCTCCACCACCATAATAAACACTTGTACTATCTCTAAAAGGATTTATGTGTCCAATGCCTCCAGCAACTCCACTACTTGCTGCTCCAGCACCACCACCACCTAAGCCACCACTATTATTACCAAATGTAGTTGCGTCCCCATCTGATGCATAAGTTCCAGAACCACCGCCACCGCCACCAGAAGCACCAGAAGTAGCACCGCCACCACCTGATCTTCCACCACCACCGCCACCTGCCGAAGAAACAGTTGCAAGCCCAGTACCGATAATTGTTGAAATTCCTCCTGTGCCACCTGCTCCACCAGTTGCTCCACTTCCACCGCCACCAATTGTGCAAGTAAGTATTGCATTTGGAAAAGTTTGAGATGTTCTAACTATTACACCACCAGCACCTCCACCGCCTGTACCAGAACCATTATAGCCACTTGATCGCCCACCACCGCCACCACCTGCTACAACAAGATAATCAACTATTGCAGAATTTCCAGTTATTGTAAAGTTAGAAGTTCCAGTAAATGTGTGAGAACGAAATCCTGAATATGTTGTAATAGTTCCACCAGTTGCAGTAAAAGGTGTTGCTGAATTAGAAATTGAAGAAGCAGCAGATACGCCATTAGCATTTGTAGCAGTTACTGTAAATGTATAAGATGTTCCTGCAGTTAAAGATGTAACATTAATAGGAGAAGATCCTCCTGATTGACTTGATCCAGTGTTTGGTATTGCATTATATGAAGTTATTGTTTTACCGCCAGTTCCATTACCAGTAAAAGCAACAGAAACCTTTTCAAATCCATGTGTAACTGATGTAATTGTAGGTGCTTCTGGAACAGTAGTTGCTGTAATTAAATTTGAAGGAATAGAATCTTCAGAAAATCCTACAGAGTTTGCAGAGTTAACTACAAATGTATATTGAGTGTTAGATTGAAGACCAGTTATTACTATTGGTGACGTTGTTCCTGTTGCTGTATAAGATCCTGGAGTTGATGTTACTCTATAAGATGTCGCAACCTCTCCTTCTATTGCTGGAGTAAAAAATACTGATGCTGCCCCATTATTATATGAACGATTAATTCCTATATCAACTGCTGATATTCCACTTGGGCTTTGTGGAGTGTTGCCTAAAACTGCTTTTATTTTTTTTGTTTTAAATCCGTCTAATCCGCTTTCGCTAAATGAACTATATGCCATTAAGATACTTCGCTTCCAAATGCACTGAATGAAACAGATGCAGTTGAAGCGTATACACTTAAAGTATCTCCAGTTCCTAGAGTTACTCCAATTGTTAGTGATACAGAGTCTTTTGCTGTTACAGTTGCATCATATGCTATGTAGTGTTCTAAAGATAAAGATTCTCCGTTTGGTACAGCGGCAATTCTACAAGTAGTTGCAGACGCTGTAGTGTTACAAACATTTATTGTTGAAACAACAGACTGAGTAGATGCAGGAACTGTATATAATGTTGAAACAGTTGCAGCGTTAGGTGAAACTTGTCCTAATATTTTAAAATTTTCTTGTTTTGCCATCTTATGCTCCCATCGTCATAAAGTTATTTGCTTTTAATGACGAGCCTGTGCCTGAAACTTCAATCCACTCTGTTCCATTATACACCTTTAGATTTATTGCATTTAAATCAGTATTGTCAAACCATATATACCCTGCCGATGCTCCAACTGGAGATGCTGAAGAATATACTGCATCTAGAATTCCAGAATCACCTTGTGGTCCTTGTGGTCCTGTTGCACCACTTGCACCCTGTGGTCCTTGTGGCCCACTTATGTTTACCCAATATTCTCCATCATATACAAATAATCCACCAGCCTCATCGTCATACCAAATGCTTCCAGTAATAGCACCTTGTGGTGCACTTTGTGCAATATCAATTGTTGTTTGTGGTGTAGATGCATCACCAACTTGAACCCAAGAAGATCCATCCCATACATACATTGGTTTTAATGACATATTTTAATTATAACACCGTCCTATTAAATTGGATATCTTAAAATAACAATTCCATTTGCACCACTACCACCATTAGCATTACCTTGTTCATTTTGTCCGTTACCTCCACCGCCACCACTACCTGGTGTAGATCCATTAGATCCAGGAGAGGTAAATCCAAAATTACCTCCAGGACCAGGTTGTGAATAAGTTACAGAAGTACCACTAATAGAAGAAACACTATTACTTCCAGAACCTGCACTACCGTTTGCTCCAAATCCACCTGCCCATCCTGCACCACTACCACCATTAGAAGTTATATTATTAAAACTACTACCAGTACCAGTTCCACCAGTACCTCTAAATCCACCACCTCCAGCACCACCTCCCACTGTTATTGAATAAGATTGAATTAATGGTGCAAATGTTCCGCTATTAAAAATTCCTGCACTACCACCATTTCCAGCACCTGATCCAGCACCTGATCCACCATAACCTGCACCACCACCACCACCTCCGCCTCCCACAATAATATAACTTATTGCAGAAACTCCTTTAGTTATTGAAAAACTAGTACTTCCTGTAAATGTATGTATTCTAAAATTATTTAAATCTGATATTGTTCCACCCGTTGCTCTTGGAACTTGATTTGCTGTTGCTAATATACCTGGAATTGGCATTATGCTGTTAAGTCACCTATTGCTACCCAAGTGTCTGTTCCTCTTTTAATTAAAGTAGCACTTGACCATTGAGCACGTAGTTTTAATCCTGGAGTTGAATTTATAGTAACACCTACGGTAGCAACAATTGTTGTTTGTCCACTTCCAGTTTGTAATATTGTTATTTGAGTTCCTATAGGAAATGGAACTGATGAATTTAAAGGAACTGTTAAATTATTAGCAGATGCTACATTCATTTCAACAATTTGATCTGCATTTCCAATAACCAATGTGTAACTTGCAGTCTCTGGATCAAAAGTAACTAATTTATCTGCTTTTGTTGACAAATCTAATGTAGCCCAAGATGCTGATGCACCATTTGTTATTAAATATTTTCCATCATTTCCAGTTTGAGATGGCAAGGCATCTACTTCTTCCCAAGATGTTTGCGATCCATCTGTACTTAAATATTTTCCTGCATTTCCACCTTGACTTGGTAATGCTTCAAAACTTGCAATTGCTGAATCTGTATAGGCACTAGCAGATGAATATGCTGCTGTACTTGCTGTCACTATTCCAGAATTTAAATTTGATATAGTTGCATATGTTGATGATGCAGTTGTTTGTGTTAAATATAAACTAGAAGCATTATTTTGTGTTAAATATGTTGATGATGCTGAATTTGTAGATAAGTATTGTCCATGTATGTGATTAACCGCTACAGCCTCTTCTACGACCCCATCTGAGTCAATCCATACAGATCCTACCTCTAGGCCTAAAGCAACCGCATTTGGGCTTGCAGACTGGTATAAGACGGCACCACTGCCAAGTTCTTTAAATGTACTTCCATCTTTTGTAAATTCCCATCTATCATTTGATTCATTCCATTGAATAGAAACATTTGGACTTGATCCTCTTTCTATTTCTATACCCGCAGAAAGTGAGGGGGATCCAGAAACTCCATAATTCAAAACTATTAAATTATCTTCTATATTAAGTTCATTAACATTTAAATAAGTAGTTGATCCTGATACTGTTAAATTACCATCAATTATTAAATCACCAGTTATATTACCCCCAGAAATTTGAAGGTATATAGAAGAAGCATTTGCTTGTGTTAAATAAGGAGTTAAATCAATATTGGCTAATTCTTCTTTAGTAGCATAAATAACAGATGCACTCTGAGCACTTATTCCTGTGCCGTCACCGACTAGGATCCATTGAGATCCAGTCCACATATATAATGGTTTTCTAGTTTGACTCATGATTTAATTATACCTTAGTAGATTCATATTTTCATTTAATTATACTGGCTGATAAGTAAACTGCCCATAATATCTTTTAAATGTACCTCCGCAAGGGTCTCCATATGTACCATTATTTGCATTTATACTTACAGTTGTCCGTGGCATGCTTACTGAGTTAGATGATCCAGCATTACACCCTCCATAACTAAACGATCCACATCCTCCATTTGGTGTGCCATAACTTGAAAAATCTGTTCTTGTAAATATAAAACCGCTTGGAGCAGTGACACTTCCACTTTGATTTTCATTCATAGTTAAACAACTATATCCAACATTGATTGATCTTACAACTAAAGAAAAATCTCTAAAAGACCTTCCTCCAGTTCCTATTGCACCTATTGTAAAATTAAATGTTGTTCCAGAATTGTAGTCTGCTAATCCAGTTGGTGTTCCACTAATCGTTCCATTTGAAGTATTTAAAGATACTCCAGTTGGCAAAGATCCGTTAGAAACGTAGTATGATCCAGCACCGTCTGCTTGAACAGTTGTGCTATAAGACCTTGTTGTATAAATAGTTGTTCCACTTAATAATTGACCAGCGTTAGTAACCCATAGTGGTATTCTTCCAGCAGATTTTCCCACTGTACCAAAGTTTCCAGACAACGTTGTTGTAAATGGCATATTTCTCCTAAATGTTTAAATTAGAGTTTGCAATTATTATTGTTGAACTACTTGTCCTAAATACAGTAAAGTTAAATATATCTATTTTACCCACAGAACTTGTTGGTGTTGGAGCACTTCCTCCAAGCCATCTAATTGTTTGAGAGATTCCATCTATCATAAATATGCTAGGTATATAACCAGTTGCACCTTGTGTTACTACAACTGATATTGTTTGACTTCTTAAGTTAACATTAGGAATATTTGTTACATTTAGTGTAAAGTTTGCAGATGGTGCATTTGCTATATAGAATAAGCCTCCGTCATTAAAATTTACTGTTGCTGATCCAGATACTATAGAAACTTCTGTTATTTTTTCTCTTATTTCTTGAACATCCAATATTCCATCAATTTGAGCATTATTAAATAGTGATGTTCCAGTAAATGTTGGGCTTGACAAAGGAGAGTAAGTAGCACTGGCATTTGATTGAGTTAGATATGTAGATGTAGCGTTTGATTGTGTTAAATATGTGGCACTAGCATTTGACTGCGTTAAATAAACAGATTGTATTGTTGAGTAAAAATTAGGATCATCATTCAATGCCGCTGATAATTCGTTAAGGGTATCAAGAGTTCCTGGTGCAGAATCTATTAAGAAATTAACTGCAGCAGCAGAGGCTGTATTTATACCAGAGGAAACCTGGGCATTTGTATATGATATTAAAGATGAAGATGCAGAATTTGTATATGCACTTGCACTTGTATAAGCCGCAGCCGAGGCGGTATTGATAGTAGAAGTCAAATCTATATTATTTAAATCAACAATAGTAGCATATGTAGCAGAAGCATTATTAATAGTTAAATATGTATTAGATGCAGATGATAATGATAAATATTGAGAATCATGATTATGTGTTATACCCGCAATATCGTCTTCTACCGTGCCGTCTTCGTCTACCCAGAGTGTTCCTGCTGAAGGATTGCTTGGAGAAGCAGATTGATAGTAAATCTCACCGCTACCGCCACCACCGTCACCAATTGGAACCCATTCAGTTCCATTCCAAACGTATGCTGGCCTTGTTGTTGTTGATATTTGTGCAGATGCCATTATTTAATTATACTCTCCTAAGTTAAATACCTAATTATAACTATACCGCTACCACCAGCAGATGCACCGCCACCGCCACCACCTGTATTTGCTGTTCCAGCAGTTCCTCCAGATGTTCCTCCAGCACCACCGCCGCCACTTCCTCCAGCACCGCCAGAAGTATTTCCATTGCCACCGCCGCCGCCAGCATATGTTACCGCAGTTCCAGATATTGATGATGAAGAGCCTGCACCGCCTGCTCCACCAACTCCATCACTAGGAGCATTAGAACCAACAGCACCTTTACCGCCACCACCACCACCTGATTGAACAGTTACTTGCCAAGTACCATTACCTGTTCCACCATTATTTCCTTGACCTGCTGTTCCAGTACCACCTGCTCCTGCAGTAGAGTTACCTCCACCACCAGATCCACCATTTGCACCAGCACGTTGAGTTGCATCAGCATCTCCACCTCCGCCACCTCCGCCTCCGCCTATAGCAGTAAGTGATGAAAATACTGAGTCTGAACCATTATTTCCTCTTTTATTACCAGCATTTATAGTTCCACCAGCACCAACTGTGACTGGATAACTACCAGCACTTACGTTTAAACTAGATCCAGTAAGCATACCTCCAGCACCACCACCTGCAGCATAATATCCTAGTGTACTATTTGAAGTTCCACCTGCACCACCGCCAGCAACTACTAAATATTCTACACTTAACGTTTCATTTGCTACAAAAGTATCAGTTGCTGTAAAAGTATGTATTGTATATGCACCAGATGTTGTTTTGGTTCCACCTAATGCTTTAACTGCAGTTAGTTTAGGGTTTCTGAAAGAATTTGATCCATAAATTTGCATTACTGGAGCACTTGCTGTTGAAGTATCAATCCAGAGTCTACCATTTGAATTTAAAGATGAAGGAGAAGCAGAAGATATAACTATTCTACTATTTAAATCATTAATAGTTGCAGCGGTTGTAAAAATCTTACTTGTATCTCTTGTTCTTCCCATAATATTATTATATGCTCCTTATGTTAAATACCTGATTATTACTACCCCGCTACCGCCATTTGATCCATTTCCATTACCTCCGCCGCCACCGCCGCCACCAGTATTTATTGTAGCGTCAGATATTGCACCACTAGCAGTTTGACCATTAGCACCACCACCTAATCCCCCAGTTCCACCTGATATTGCAGCAGCATGAACTCCGCCTCCACCACCACCTGCATAATATACTAATGTTCCACTTATAGATGATTGAATTCCAACTCCACCATTTCCTCCAGTACCAGCATTAACTACTGTTGTTGAATTTCCTCCAGCACCACCAGCACCGCCTCCACCTCCACCAGAAACATGATATCCACCTCTATGATATCCAGCACCTCCAGAAAAACCTTGTCCAGAAGTTCCTACTCCACCAGATCTACTAACTCCATCTGCTCCACCAGTTCCTCCACCACCAGATCCTCCAGAGTTACCTTCTTGAGTTGACTGTGTATATCCTGCACCACCAGGTCCTCCACCGCCACCTCCACCTGTTGCTACAACAATAGAACCTATTGAACTGTTTGCTCCATTTGATCCTTTTGATACATCTATTGCTTTAGGCCCACCAGATCCTATTGTTACAGTATAAGTTCCACTAGATAACTGTGTTGTGCCAGTTAAAACTCCTCCTGCACCTCCACCTCCACCACCTTCATTATCTCCACCACCTCCACCACCTGCTACAACTAAATATTCTATTTGTTTATTTCCTACTACTATAAAATTATCTAGTGAAGTAAATGTATGAACTGTATAAGAACCAGATATTGTTTTAGTTCCACCAGTAGCAGAAAATTTAGATAATACTGGTTGTTTAAAAGAGTTTGATCCATAAGTTTGAATAACTGGAGCAGATGCTGTTGAAATATCAATCCAAAGTCTTCCGTCTGTATTTCCCGAGGTAGGAGAAGCACTATTAATATAAATCCTACTATCTAATGAACTACTAACATCAATATTTTGTATAGTAGTTAATACATTTGCTATATCTCTTGCTCTGCCCATAATTTATTTTATACCCTCCATTTTATGCTCTTCTCATCATACAGCCGTTAAATTGAGTTAGTGTTGGATCTGTGTTCATAGTAACATTTCCACCACTTTCTTGATAAACATATCCTTCAACGTAATCAGTTGATCCATTCATATATAGTAAACCATTAGCCTCAAAAGATATTCCACCATTATTATTAGAACCTAAATCTAGTCTTTGAATAGCACTGCCACCGTTTTTATAAATAGCAACGGCTCCACGATTAGAGGTAAAGCCCATAAAAACAGATAGTGTAAACATATAATATCCAGCCACGGTTGGTGTAAACCGATTATTAGTAGTATTAAAATTATTATTAGTATCAAAGTTTTCGTTATTAAATGGAATTTTAGTCCATGTTGAATTAGGTATTGTTAATGCTCCAGATGTAGTGCTAAATGCTGGCCCCTTTTCAAGTGTATCAATCTGTGTTTGAGTATAGTATGTAGCAGAAGCACCACTTTGTGTTAAAAATGTGCTTGAAGCACTAGCCTGTGTTAAGAATGTGCTATTTGCTTGACTAGTTGTATAAACATCAGCCACATTAAATGGTTGAGTATTTATAATTTCTATAACATCATTTGTTACTATCCCCGAACCTAGGGTAATTACAGAAGCACTAGTTCTAGCATAGTCAGTAATTGGGGTAAGTAAAATACCATTCAAATAAACTTGTTCGTAGCCAGAAGTGTATGAAAGTGGTAGAGAATTATCATCATTTCCTTGAACCTTAGCAGGATCAAGAAGATTGATTGTTCCTTGCATTGATGAATGATATTGACAAGCATAATAAAGTGTGTCTGGTGCGTTTGCTGGTATAAACCAAGTTATTGTTCCATTATCAGTTCCAAGATTTGTTGTTCCAGTTGAATAAACGTTTCCGCTACTATATCCTCCAGAGACTGTTTGAATCCAGAATGGGTGACCACTTGCATTTATTGAAAATGTATATGTATTTCCTTTTACTAAATTAAATGTTGGATTTTGTACTCCTGCAACAACATAAGCACCCGATCCATTATTTGTTACAGTAAAACTTTCATTGCCAGGTATTGTATATACTTTTTTCCATCTAGTTAGATTATTATACTTAGCATCTATTTGTGCTTGAGAGTATGTGTTAACATTTGTTGAGTTTTGATATGCATATATGTCTATTACATCATTGACTACCGCCGCTTCTGCCAATACTATCGCAGATCCGCTGGTAGCAGTATATTCATTCTTAGCAATCAATACACCATTAATAAATACTTGTTCATATGATGGATTATATTGTAGGGTTATAGAATTATCATCTACCCCTGAAATTACTGTTGCTGATGCTGATAAAGTTTTTGTCCATCTAGTAAATGCTGCTGAAGCAGTTTTAGAAAGATATGTTGATGATGCTGCAGTTGTTGTTAGTAAAGTGTCTAATATGTTTGCATTATCATTTAGTGCTGCTGATAATTCGTTTAATGTATCTAAGGCTGCTGGTGCACCATCTACTAAGTATGATACTGCTGCTGCACTTGCTGTTTGAATAGTTGAAGACAAGTCTATTGTTGCTATTTGTTGATCTGTATATGAACTGGCACTTGCATAAGCCGCAGCCGAGGCGGTATTTATAATATCTTGTTTAGGACTATTTACCCATATAGAAGAAGCAGAGTTATAAACTATTAAATCATCATTTGCTACCCCTGAAATTCTTACATCATGTAATTCATCTAATTCATATCCATTTTGTGCTTTTACATATATTCTTCCTGAAGAAGCATTTTTCTTTACTACTACCCCGACAAATACACCATGTAATGGTCCTTGTGGTTTTGTTGTTGTTAAAGATCCAGGAGTATTTCCTAACCAGAGAACGTCTCCTTCATTAAATCCATTTGTATTAATATTTTTTACAAGACCTTGAGATACTATTAATCCTTCTGCTCCGCTTGTGATATTTTCTGCTGCTATACCAAATGTTTTGGCAGAAGTAGTATCTGAAGCATTGCTTGCTAATTTAACAGATGGTCTTTGACCTTGAGCACCAAAAAGATATACTACCTGACCTTTTGTTATTGTAGAAGCCTCAGCGTTATATACTTTTACTACAAGTTCTTGACCAAGTGTTACGTTTGTGTCTGCATTAAGTTGTAAAGATAAAGATGACTCTCCACTATCCCATGAAAGTGTTGAAACACTTGCTGAAGTATTTTCGGGGGTAGTATCAAAAACAATATAATCAGGATAAGCAATAGAATCTACACTAGTATAATTACCTGTTGAATTAATAGTTACTGAATTATTAGCACTGGCATTTACTATAGAAATATTTTCACCAGATATTATGGTTAATGTTTCTCCTGCTGTTGCAGCAACTATAGATTCAGTCGAAGGATTTGTAACAATTGTTTGGAAACTTGGACCACCAGTTCCTCCACCACCTCCTCCACCACCTCCTGTAGCAGATGCATTACTATCTACCCAAATTGTTCCTACTTCTAAATTTGTTACATCTGGCTGAGAGTCTGAATAAATAACAGAAGCACCTGTAGGGGCTCCTCCTCCACCAACAGGAATCCAGACGGTACCGTCATAAAAATATAAAGTTTTTCCTGCTGTTGATACTGATGCCATTATTTAATCATACCTCCTTTTCTTTTTTATATTTCATATCTTATTAATACTCTTCCAGAACCACCAGAGCCTCCAGTGCTTCCTCCAGAACCACCAGAGCCAATTGTTACTGTATAATTCTGTGCGTTAGTAACTGTTTGTGAACTTAAAGTTTGTAGTTGTCCACCACCACCACCGTGTCCACCGTTGGTTCCACCTCCGCCACCACCACCGTAATTAGAAGGGGCACTTGATCCTGTAGCGTTACCTGAACTTCCACTTCCATTTGCACCACCATGTTGTCCAGATGCTCCACCTCTATCTCTTGCACCACCTCCACCGCCACCTCCTGCATATTTGTATGAGTATGTTGCATTTCCAAATTCGTTAGACCATGCTGACAAGCCTATTCCACCAGGACCAGCACTTCCACCACCATTACTACCAGCACCTCCAGCACCTCCACCGCCACCACCAGTTTCAGCGTATGATGCAGATACTCCAGTTCCTCCTAAAAATCCATTTCCAGAAGTTCCTCCTCTTCCAGAGTTAGCAAAAGAATTTCCTGCTGAACCTACTGTTCCATATATACTAATTCCTAATCCTGTAACACTGCTAACATTTCCATTTGAACCACCTGATCCAGCACCTCCTCCTGATATAACAACCATATCAACATTTGCTGTACCAGTTGGTGTAAATGTACCAGTTGATGTAAAATCATGTAATTTATATGTTGAAGCACCAGAGGTTACTGTTGTAATGCTTCCACCTGTTGCATTAAATGTTGTTATTGAAGAAGAGGTATTTGATACCTGAGAAGTTCCATTATCATTTGTCGCTGTCATTGTAAATGTATAGTTTGTTCCAGGATTTAAACCAGATACTAATATTGGAGATACCCCACTTCCAGTTATAGAAGATGGAGAAGATGAAACTGTATATGAACTTATTGCTTTACCACCAGTTCCTCCACTTGAATAGTAAACATATGCTCTGGATTTTGTTCCATCTGCATTTGCTGAACTTATTATTGGTGCTTCTGGAACTGTTGTTGCAGTTATGCTATTTGAAGAATTAGACGCTGTAGAGGTTCCAGCAGTATTTGTTGCTGTTACTGAAAATGTATAGGAGGTATTAGACTGAAGCCCTGAAACAACTATCGGTGATGATACTCCAGTTGCAGTGTATGATCCAGGAGTTGATGTTACTGTAAATGAATCTGCTGCATCTCCTGCAGTTGATGATGCAAACGTAACAATTGCAGCACCATTATTATAAGGACGCCCAGTTCCAACATCTGATGCAGATACTCCAGTTGGTGCCCCAGGTTTGTTTAAAGAAACATACTCGTTTAAAATATTCCATCCTTTAATAGCATTTATATACATTACTTCTACAGATGAATCAGGAGTGTTAATTATATAAGCACTTGCTCCACCAATATTATTTCCATTTCCTAATACTGTAATATTATTATTTTGTGCATTTGCTGCTACATCTAAAACTTTTATTTTTGATCCAGTAGTAGGTGATGATGGAAGTGTTACATTTATAGAACTTGAGGCACTATTTACAAATATAGTTTCATTATCTTGAGCATTATGATTTTCAGATATTGAAGTAATTGAATCTTTTGTTTGATAAGTTGTAGATGCAGAAGATATTGAAAGTTTGGAAGATAAAGCATTAGTTACAGTAGTTGCAAAGTTTTGATCATCTCCAAGAGCATTTGCTAGTTCATTTAGAGTATCTAGAGCACCAGGTGCTGAATCAACAAGATATGATACTGCAGCAGCACTTGCTGATTGAGCATATTGCAAAGTAGCATAATTAGTTAAATTTAAATTGTTATTAGCATTTGACTCAGTAATAATCTTAGAGTCATTTATTTTTATATTACCGTTTGAATCTACACTTAAAGAAATGTTTGCACTAGCATTTGCAGGATTTTGCAGGTATAAAGAAGATGCTCCTAAATATAAATCTTTTACTCTATATGCAGAAGAACCAATACTATAAATATTATCTACATCTGGTATTAAATTACCATCACTATCTTCAGTCCAAAATAATAAACTTGTTCCACTACCGCCTCCACCACTTGAACCACCAGTTCCTGTACTATCACTATCTACCCATAGTGCACCTAACTCTGCTCCATCTGGTGCTTCTGGTTGATAATATACAGATGCTGCACCAGCACCACCAGTTAATTCTGTCCACGTACCGTCAGCATATATTTTAACAACATTATCTGTAGTATTAAAATATAAATCGCCCTCTGACCCAGTCACTGGATCTGAGGATAAATTCGTTAAATTTATCGGTGTTAAAAACTTCTTTGACATAAAACTCCAGTTTATATAGGGGCTAAGGTTTAGTTAACCCCTATACTATTTTAGCCTATTACAACTACGTTGAAGGTGTTTACTCCAGGTGGTGTTGCAAAGCCAATTACTACGTTATTAGCATCTATTCTATCAATATCAGTTTCTACTGTTTGATAAGCATATGCAGATAACTCAGTTCCATAAACTTGGACCTGTACATTTCTAGTTCCTAGATTATGTGTAACTGTGTAAGATGTACTTGCACTGTTGCCAATGATTTGTGAGAATTTACGAGTAAAGGAATCTGCTACTAAAGCGGATTCTAATGCTCCTTTATCTACAGCAAGTCCGTTTGCGTTTGTTAAGTACGGTGTAGATGCAGAAAGAACTGTATCAAGAGTTAAACTATTTGATCCGTCATTGTAATTAACAGATAAAGAGTTACTTCCTCCTACTAGTCCTCCAACCACATCTTGAACTGCTTCCGTAAAGTCAGTTACATCAGTTGATACGTGAGTATGTCCTTCTACGGATACTCTGTATACTGCAGAACCGCCTTGGGTTAAAGACCATTGATCTTGTGTTTCATCCCAGTACAGTTTTGCATTAGTTGATGTACCACGTTCTACTTCAATACCAGCATCTAAACTAGGAGATGTTGTAACGTTGCTATTTAAAACAACGAGATTATCTTCTACATTTAGTGTTTGAGTATTTAAAGTAGTTGTATCTCCATTTACAGTTAAATCACCACTAATTGTTAAATTACCGCCAACTGTTACGTTGTCTGGTAATCCAATTGTGATAGATCCATTTGCAGCAGAAACTTCAATTTCATCTTGAGTTCCAGCAATGTTTGTTACTACTGTTGTAGATGCAGATCCAATGGAAGTTACACGACCATATGAATCAACGTTTACAACTGGTGTAGTAATTGTGTTTGTTCCTGAATCGAAAGATCCTGTTCCTGAACCTGTTGGATTTACTTGTGCAAGATCTACAGTTACTCCTCCAGCAGAAGCACTTAATGTAGTTCTTCCAGCGGTACCAGCAATACTTGTTACACCAGTGTTTGTTATGGTAAGGGTATTACTTGGATCATTGTAAGTAAGTGAAATGCCAGTTCCTGATTGCAATAAGTTTGCAACAGTATCACCAATATATTCAACACTGCCTACAGCGACCCATGCAGACGCAGAACCACTATAAACTTTTAGTACATCATCTGCAGTGTTGTAGTAGATTTGACCTGCTACTCCACTTGCTGGATCGGTAGTTGCATTTTGTACAACTGCTCTAAGTAATTGATTTTGTACTAAATCTAAATTAGTTAAAAATTGTCTAGCCATTTATTTCGCCTCCTTTTATGATAAAAATGCCCTTCCAGAAAACGGACTGGAAAAGGTTAAAACAACAGTTGTTGCATTTGGATAATCGTATGACCCCTCAATGACTGTTCCAAATGTATCAACTACTGTTATATTAGGCATAAATTCAAGATTATGATTGATAGTCCATGTTGCACTTGAAACTGTTTGAGTGTGAACATATCCTAATTCAGCCTGTCTTAAAGATATTCCTAATCCCCATGCACCATTTGTTTTTGGTCCATAAAGTTCTGTTGCTACGGTATCTAGGTAAAAATCTCCTTCAATACCAAGAGATGAATTTGGTTCACCCAAGCCATTAAGAAGTTGAGTTCCTCTTGGCCCTTGTGGTCCTCTTTCACCTAAAACTAATGTTGTTATTTGATCTTCTACTAATACCTGAACTGTTGTCTCTGTTACATTTACAATTTCTGGCATTAACTAATCACCTATTTCCTGCTGTTTTAACTTCTACTATGATATTTACGATAGTCTCTGTTACTTCTACAATTTTTGTCATTAACGTGTCACCTCGGGGGTAACGTTAAAACGTCCTTCTATTAATCTATCTATAATGTTACTTGGAGATATTAATTCTAAATCATAGACATGATCTCCATCAATAAATAATGCTGTTGCTGATGCTGCGATAAATATATCAATTGTTCCTGCAGATCCACCCATGGTTAGTCCATTGCCATCAGATGTTAAGTATGCAATGTAATCTGCTGCATCGTGTGTTTCACGAACTTGAAGTCTAGATGAGTATCCACTTAAGTTGACTGGTGTCTCATCGTTCTTGTATGTGATAGTAGATTGAAAAGTACTACCTTGTGGACAAGTAAAATTATAACGCCCTGGGGTCATGAGGGTACTCCTAAAGAGGCGGAAGCCTCATTTTCATTATACCAAATCTATTTGTCTACTATTGAGATTACTATATCTTTAACTACTTGCAATTCCCCTGAAATTTGGGAGAGTTCATTCTTCATTTTGTTTTGGTCTCTACGGATGTAGTCAATTTTGTCTGACATGGAAGATCCGCCATTTGGTGTTAATTGTCTTTCAATTTTTTCTAGTCTTTCTAAAACTGTATTTCCTTTTTTATCTTTTCCAAGAAGACCTTCGAATCTGCGAGCCATCACATATCCAACACCTAGGGCTGCTGCGATAATTGTTAACATTTGCCAGGTATCTGAAATCATGGCTAAGATATTTTGATCCATAATATTTAATAATTATAACATTGTTATTGACTTACACTTATATACCCCATATAATTAATATATAAGGAAGTGGTGAAAAATGGCAAAGTCCAAAGTAAAAGATAAAGAAGAGATTAAGTACGAGTTAACCGCCTTAGATCGTTGCGATCGTTGTGGCTCTCAGGCGTGGGTCAAAGTCGGCGGGGTAAATGGAGAATTACTATTCTGTTCTCATCACTACAATAAAGTCGAAAAAAGTATTAAAGAATGGGCATTCAATATCCTAGATGAAAGAGAACGTTTAATCGAAAATCGATTGACAGGCTCGGACAAATAGGATATAATAGATATATCTTCGGGACATATACAGATCCCGACTAAACCGTGAGTCAGTCCTACACCACCACACCACCAGGGCTGGCTCACACTTCTTTTATAAGGCATTTAAATCGAAAAATTTGGCACTTAAATTAAGTCGGCGATATATGAACACCATCTCCACCTTCTTCCCTTATTTATGCCTTACGGCATGTTTAAAGGGTATGGAGGTTATTTCTCCCATTGACATATTATGATATTTGACATGTGTTTTAAATGTGTGTATAATTGGGGGGGAAAGGGGGGGCAATAAACTATCAAAAGAAAAAAAACAAAAGATAGTAAATATAATCCCCGTATCCCCAATAATAGATATCCAGATATAATCCCTAATCTTTATTTATCCAGATAGCCAGAATAAGGCTGAATATTGACATAGAACAAATATAATAAAATAGGAAGATGTCTTCTGGAGAACGAATTTTTCTATTCCCCCGAAAATTCTCTACGATGCCTATCGCAAACAAATTCTTCTTTATTATCTATAGTTACATCATAATAGGCTATATCTTCACAATTATCCATAGAGCATGGTTTATGCATTATTTCCTTACCCCCGATTTTTTTGATCTATTAAGACACAATTTACATTGAGATCTATATCCATCACTAGATTTATCATATTTATCAAAATCTGAAAAATTTTTCATTTCCAAACACCATATGCATTTCTTAGTATTGGATTTGATCATATATCTATTATAGCCAAGATATCTATATACCCCGAAAAATGAGATACCCCCCACGTACCGAAGTAGAGGTGGAGGGCCTGGTTCTCAGGGAACATATCCCTTACTAGATCCGTATAAAATATTATAAACCCGTTTTTATAAAAATCTGAATTTTTGTCTGATTTGTACGATACGTGATTTAAAAAGATTTTTCAAGATAATTAGTGAGCCCATATGGGATAAGATTTAATTATCCTACCCCGATAAGATTTTGAACATCTAACTTTATAAGTTAAACAAGTCCTTCATTCTTAAGGCATGGGAATATAACCTCAACATCTGGCGTGTGTTCATCTGTAATCCATCCACCATTGTTATAGATTGCAGTGATTGCTCGGTCTACATCTTCGCCCTCGCCATATAGGAATTGTGTTGCTAATATATCTGCTGTGTATTTATCTACACAACCTTTTCTATCATACTTATTCCATACCCCGACTAGTAGTAGTGTCATTAGTATTGTGTAAAGGACAATAACTAGATTCTTTCCTCTGCGTGTTAGTCTGTTCCAGTTCATTAGTTCACACTCGCAACATAGGCACAGAATATCCATGTGCTAACTAGTAGTATTGCTAGCCATGTCTCATCATTGGCATATTTAACATCTAGCCAACGCATTTCGATAAAGTGTTTAATCTCTTGACCTGCTAGCCATAGTTTGTAGTTCATTTATTTATTCCAATCATTTAATTTAATTATCTTTTCTAATTGCTCATTGGTAACTATTGCTTTTAGTGTGCCTAGTAGTGCATAGTCTGCTAACACACTATCACCATATTGGGCATTTAATTCGCTGTGAATTAAATCTATCATTGTATCCTTAGTCATTTATTTACCTGCTTCCATTTCGTATTGTAGATTTTCTAATAGTATAGCCTCTTGCTCTGACAACCAATTCTCGTAGGTCATTTAGTAACCTGCCTTATCCATAGCACAATCGTTGCATAGTGCGAACAATTCTAAACTAGGTGTGCTTAGTTCGATTTCTTCTAAGCATTTGTAGCACATGGCTATTGTTAGTGTTGATTTCTTTTTCATTTATTTACCTTTCTAGTAATAACTTAAACCTATCATATACCCCCGACAGATTTGGGAGGGGGTCTTGCATGTCTCTGGCTTATTTGCTAGGGCTCATCCCTTTCGGGCTTATTTGCCTAGGCTCATCCAGAGACTAAACCTGTGGGCTATTCGCCTCGCCAGATTTTGTAGAACTGGTCGTAATCAGGTTCTACACCCTCTGGGAGTTCTTGCTCCCAAGCCTCTAGGGCTTCAACGTATCCTCTCATTTGGATACCTCCTTAATTTCTATCTATACTTTAATCATAAATGGGGGGTCTGACAATTTTGGCCTATTTAGATGAACGCCAGGTTAACAATAGATGAACAAATTTAGGGTTATCAACAGGCAACACGCCGTATATGTTAATAAAGTTATACACAATGTTAGTAACCTGTGGATAAAGCGGGCGTCAGGATCGGGCGTGTCGCACCTTTACGTTAAGACACGCCCTTGCCGAATGCAGGCTATTGGTTAGTTATAACTTCTAGCACAAGAACGGCACATGTAATTAGAGGTGCAAGAACATTGAATCATTTATTTCCTTTCGTTAATTAAAACCTATCACTACCCCCTGACAAAGTCAAATCGACACGCCGCTGACGCCCCGATCGGGCGTGTCGCACCTTTACGTTAAGATGCGAGGGTTCCCGATGCAGACTACCTTAGTCTAACAAATGTAGGCCAGGTAATTCCACAAGCCTCTTGAAATTTAATGTCATTAAAGTTTTTATTTTCTGCAAAAAACAAATCACCAAATTCCAAAACAATTTCTTCAAAAGTAGTTTGAGGAATTTCATCCTTAAATTCTTTTAATAGGGAAGCAACCTTTTCAAAGTGTTGTCTAGTCATCATTTTTATTTCCTTTGTTTGTAGTTAGTTTTAATTTATCACATACCCCCGACAATTTGCAAACCGACACGCCGATCCTGACGCCCCGAAACGGACATTTAGGTCATTTAAGATGTTAAGAAAAAATATGCCGACATGCCGACCCCCTTGCTATACATTGTCAGACCCCTATGCTAGGATTTTAATATGATAAAAGATAAGGATACAAAAATGAAATATACAGCAAAATGTTGGTATTGTGAAATTGATATTGAAATGCCTACCCCCGACTTTCTAAGTGATGAGGTAGTTTGCTACGATTGTGGCATGAGTAAGGTAATGGCATAATGTTAAATGATGAGTGGAAAGGCATAACCTGTTTATTCTGTGACGAATATGAGATTGTGCATATAAGTAGCAAGGATTGGTTTTTATGTCTGCCATGTGGGCTAGACTATGAGTTATCAAAAGAAAAGGAAAAAATAAATGAATAATATAATCAACTTACAGAGTTGCGTGGTATGCACTAAAATTGGAATTCATTGGCTATGTCATAAATGTGAGTCAAGAATTCATCACCCTAGTGTCTATGTAAAAGTTGAACGCTATCGTGATAGAATAAATCAAAAACTAAGTGAGGTTAAATAATGAGTAATTCAACACAACTATGGTATGCAGGAACTATCACAAAATTTGGTGATATACAAAAAATCTATGATGATGAAACACTATGGACTCTTGAAAGTAAAGACGGCTCATATGCTAGTGTTATTCTAAATAAAGAAATGATTGCTAGTTGGCGTTGTGAGGGTGCATGGAACTTAGCAAGACAAAAGGCTGAGTCTCTAATTCTTGAAAGAGAACAACTAGAACAAGAGGGATGGGTTACTAACTAATGAATACATATTCAGAAGATAACGATTGCCCTAAGTGTGACCATAGTGGTGAAATTATCTTTCATCAATATGTAAATAGTTTCTCTTGCCAATGGTGTGGTTTTTGGTGGGACTTTGGTGTTGATATTGACAAATTAACAAATCTATTGAATAATCATAATATCAAAAGAACAGAGGTAATTCAATGATAGCAACATGTCAAGAGTGTAATAAAAAGTTTGACATATTTGATGAACTAGAGGCTAGCGAATTGCTAGACGGACACGATTGTATCTCATACTAATGACTACTTGCATAATTTGTAATGATGATATAAACTATGACGAAGACGGAGGACACATATATCCAGACGGATGTGTAGTGTGTCCAGATTGCGAGGGTAAGGAATAATGCAAGCACAATGGATAGATTTGCTTAAACAAATACAAGGCAAACTAAAAACATCAGGCTACCAATTACAAGAGGTTGCAACTTATAGTGAAACTAACTATAATGAAGAAATAATGAGATTGTCAGAGCATTGTGACAAAATGGTTAGAAACATAGACCTACTACTATCGGGAGTTAAAAGTGCCTAAAGAAAAGCCAATACATAAAATGGTTGAAGAAGTATTTGATAAAGATGTAACTCAAGATTTAATAGATGAGTTAGCAGAAGAAAAAACTTTCATAGTTAATACAATGAAAAAATTTGTAGAGACAGATGAAATATGGCAACAACTAGTAGATAACATTGAAGCCAGAAAAGCATTTCTAGTTAATTTACAAATGCTATTTCTAAATGATATAGAAAATCAAACTCTAATTGAATTAGCAACTACTAAATGGGGTAATGACTAATGGAAATAATGTTTATTGGATTTATATTCTTATGTGTATCCTGGTATTTAATTAGTAAAGAGAAACCTTTGTAATTACCCCGAAATTTGCGGGGCGTCCGCAGGATCTAAAAGTGATCGATTAAGATGATAATTAAGATGCCCCAGCCTAGGAACGGAGCAGAACCAGACTGGGGCTTTAGTTCTTAGTCTAGGAAAAATGAAGTAAACCTAGACCAAGAAGTTTTTACTAGATTGCTACTTGAACAATCTTATATTCTGGCTTAACAGTTGTCCAGCGTTCTTTACCTCGAACATCTAAACGAACACGCACCGAGCCAGATGGGTTCTGTATAATCTCTTTGACTATACCTTTTGCACCACTCTTTTGAGTAGTGAGTTCTTGACCTAATTGAATTAGTGTCATTTGCTTCCTTTCGTTGTTGTTGATACAAACTTATCATACACGACTGACAGGTGCAAGTCAATAGCCGTGTGATGTTCGTCACATCTGGGGCGTCCTGTCCGATTTGTCCCTGTTTAAGATCCTTGATTTTGTCTGCCCGATATGGTAAGTTAATCTTATGAGTAACACATACAAAGATAGAAAAGTACAGCATGTTCAAGGCTTGAGGCGTTCAGGTGCTTCTGGCATACATAAAAATAAAGTAAAAGATAGACAGAAAAGACTATCCTCTGCTAAGATATGGAAAGACTACCTAAAGGATGAAAATGAATAAGTTAAAACGCTCACACGATAGAAAAGTTACTAACCTAGTTAATAATGCAGGCAATGGTAGTTTAATTCAAAATACATTCGGTCTACCTGCAGGAAAAAATTATTCATGCCCTAGTGCTACATCCATATGTGAAAAAGTTTGCTATGCAGGAAAATTAGAAAAATTATACAAGGCTGTCAAGGCTAATCTATTACACAACTGGGAATTGTTACATAATGCAAGCCGTATAGAAATGTATGAATTGCTTTCAGAAATGGTAGCAGAATTCAAAAAAGATTGTGTTAAGCGTAATGCAGAAATGTTATTCCGTATTCACTGGGACGGTGACTTCTTTAATGAAGACTACACACAAGCATGGCGTTCCGTTATTGAGGAACAACCAGATATACAATTCTGGGTATATACAAGAGTAATGTCTGCTGCTCTTACTCTTAAAGATATTCCTAATCTATCTTTATATTATTCTACCGACAGTGATAATGTTGATAATGCCAAGGTGCTATCTAATGACCATGGAATTAAACTTGCATACCTTGCAGATACATTCGCAATGGGTAAGGAACAATTACTATCCCTAGTTAATAAAACTGGTATTCCATGTCCAGAAAATAATAAGAAAATTCCTCTTATTGACAAGGGTGGCTCTGCATGTGTAAAATGTAGTCAATGCGTAGTGGGTCGTAACAATATCTTATTCTCTGCTACTAAAAAATAAGGTGGCTATGATAATATTCTTAATGTTCTTAACACTAGTATTGACTTTTTTATTTGGATTGGCTATACTTGGATTTATTGACGGATTTGGCTATACTGCTGACAATGAGGGTGTTCATGGAGATGGGGCATGGCTAGACAGAAAATAACATTTTTAGATTTAATTATAAAAATTCTTGCTATCATTGCATTCTTTGTATCTGCTAAATTATATTGGGGATGGTTTTAAATACCCCCTGGATCTGCGGGCGTCCCGTGTGAGGAACATCACACTATTAAGTTAAGAAGGGGCTTGCCCAGACCCCAGTTATATGATATGTTTTATATACCCTACTAACAAAGGAATACAAATGGCAGGAAAAGCAATAAATGTCAAGGTAGCCAGAACTAAGGTTATCAAAGCATTAGAAATCAAACTAGAAGAAATGCACAACGCAAAAATGAACTATGATTTAGCGTTTAGCAAATATGAAACAGATATGAAAGAGTGGAAAGATAAGTGTGCTCAAATAGCATATGCTAACTTTGACATATCTTCATCTAACAAAAAATCTGTTTGTGTTAGAAATTGGTCACAAGACCCTAATGTCAGGGTTGAAGTAGAAGTAGAGATTGACAGAACCAAGTTGCCAGAAGAACCAAAGAGTCCAAAAGACCCTTTCCAACAACAAGGCTATGGTCGCAACTACATTGGTGGCTATGAAGATAGAGTTGCAGATATATCAAATGCAATTCGTATTCTATCTATGTCAGATGAGGAAGTTGTCTCAACCTCAACTTACCAATCTGTGAGTCGCTACTTATAGATTTTGGCAAGAACCAAACACATGGATATTAGTTCCATATACTTGGTAGCCAAAAGGTCAAGTGCCTATACGAAATGAGTAGTCACTAGGCACTTGACAACAACCTGAGCATGTTGTTAAACTGCTCGTAGACCCAGCCCTTGTGTTCCACGCTAATTTATTAGCAAGTGTCCCCTAGGGCTCGGTCACCCTACTAACAAAGGAAAATAAATGGGATTAGATATGTACTTGAATGCTAGACAATTTACTGCTAGACAATTCGCTAGGCCTGAACTGTTTAACAGACTAGTTCAAGAAGCACCCTTTGCCGTTAAAGACTATGCAACTCTAGAAGTGCAGGTAGCCTATTGGAGAAAAGCAAATCAGATTCATGCATGGTTTGTTAAGCACGTCCAAAACGGTGTAGACAATTGTGAAGAGTACTACGTATCACGAGAGCAACTACAACTATTGCTTGATACTTGCAAATTAGTATTAATGCAAAAAGAAGAGGCTGTTAACTTATTACCAGTACAAGAGGGATTTTTCTTTGGTTCATATGAATATGACGAATACTATTTTAGTGATATTCAAGATACTATAGACCAGTTAGAGTCAGTACTAAAAGATATTCCAGCAGGCTGGGAACTTAGATACCATTCTAGTTGGTAGGTGTGGTGTGGGCTGGTTTGAACTGTGTAATCACCTAGGTTCCAGCCCTCATCCAAAGCAGCACGATCGCCTGGCCCGCATTCGTAGGGTTTGCGGGATCCAGGTCTGACGCCCCGCATGTCCGATTTATACCTTTAAGAAGACCAGTTGAGTATCCCAGTCTTGACATTGTCGGTGGGTTAATGTAAGATAAATATATCTACAACGAAAGGAAATACTATGGCACACGCCTTAGAAGAAATGAATGGCGAAGTGGCTTTTGCTTTAAGAGGCAAACCTGCTTGGCATGGTCTAGCAAATGTGTTATTCGATAAGGATGAACACGTTGAGACTAGCACAATGTTGGATAGTGCAAAACTATCTAATTGGAATATCGAGTTAGAGGAAATTCAAAATCCTACTGGCTATCGTAGTCACAAGTCATCTTACTATGTGACACGCACTAATCCTTTTGACAACGGCAAAGATATTTTAGGTGTCGTTGGTGAAAGATACAAGGTTGTGCAAAATGAACAACTATTTGATTTTGGCGATAACCTATTGCATGGTGGTGCAAGTTGGGAATCTGCTGGTTCAATCAAGAACGGCACAGTAGTGTTCGGCTCATTGGTAGTTCCAAAAGAATTTACCTTAGACCCTAGTGGTGCTAATGATAAGACTACAACTTATTTATTAGTTCACACCTCACATGACGGCTCAGTCTCAGTTCAGGCTAGCATTACACCTGTTCGAGTTGTCTGTCAAAATACTCTTAATCTTGCATTGGGTAGCGTGAAGCAATCTTTCAAACTACGCCACACAGCAACAGTTGAGGGCAAAATCCAGTTGGCTCGAGAGACTCTTGGATTAACAATTCAATATATGGATGACTTCGAGAAAGAAGCCAAAGCCTTATTTGAAACACCTATTAACGATAAACAAGTGTACGACATAATTACTGCTGTTTATCCAAAGCCAGACGAAGCCAAAAAGGCTAGTCTAACTAAGTGGGACAACAAAATAAATCTAGTTAATGATTTATATTTTGACTCACCTACAAATGCAAATATCAAAGGAACTGCTTGGGGTATGTTCAATGCCTTAACAGAACGTTTGGATTATTACAGAGCAGAACGAAAGGGTAATTCCGAAAATCGTTTTGCTTCTGCTTCTGGATTTGACCCAATGACAAATGCAGAAAAGAATAAATTATTTCATCAAGTTAAACAACTTGCTGGGGTAAAATAAAGATTGCCAATAAAAGGCAACTGACCTGAGCATGTCTGAGGAAACTGCTTACCTAGCCCTCACTTAATCGGTGGGGGCTATTTTAATTCCAGGATCAAATTTTGCGGGCGTCCAATGTCCGTTTTGTCTCTATTAAGAAGACCTGATTAAGAACCCAGTTGACATAACCCCATTAAGATGATAAGATTTTTTATGGTGGAACTATCAAAGGTGGTATA
>Ga0315909_10000169_pt1 | contig 87186 bp, 64 predicted proteins | sample LakEriMetagenome_11_FD_203527 | JGI IMG/M metagenome (GOLD analysis project Ga0315909, IMG submission 203527) | Freshwater fungal communities from buoy surface, Lake Erie, Ohio, United States - Buoy 2 MA125 | ecosystem: Environmental > Aquatic > Freshwater > Lake | place: USA: Lake Erie, Ohio...
TCTGGTCAAACGCTTTTGTTCGACCTGTGAGAACGGAACCCAAAGAGCCGGATGTGTGAACCACAAGTCCGGTTCCGTGAGAGGCCTGGGGGCGAAAGCCCCCGGGCCTACTCGACCGGTGACATGGTAGGGACACCCCCGACCCACGGAAAAGCCCGATGGACCAACCTTCTTCGGTGACGCATGCCGAGCCGCCGACTCCCGGGGCGTCGCATCCGGAGGGGCGGGTCCTGCGAAGACGATTGGTGGTGCCGTTCACGCCCTCCGACGACGGGAGATCGACCGATGCGCACGCCGCTTGTCGCCCTGATGGTTCTCGCCCTGGCCCAGGCGGTCGCGGCCCAAGGCCCGCTCCTGAAGTACGGCGATCCGGTGCCGCGGGACGTCCGTGAGATCTACGATGCCGGCCTGCGGCACCTTCTCAAGAAACAGGACGCCTCGGGCGCGTGGCTGAGTCAGCACGGTGCGCCCGCGCCGACGGCGATGGCGCTGATGGTGCTCCTGGCCAGCGGAGAGGACCCGAATTTCGGCCCCTATCGTGTCCCCATCCGCCAGGCGGTCCGTGCCCTGATCAACGAGCAGGACGCCAACGTCGGCTACATCGGCGGCGAGGGGGGGCGGCCGAGCATGTATCACCATGGTTTCGCCATGCTGGGGCTCGCCGAAGCCTATGGTGTCGTCGACGACCGCAGCCTGTGGACGGAGCCGGGCGCGCGGACGGGCAAGGGGCAGGGGCGTTCGATCGGCAAGGCGTTGGAACTCGCCGTTCGGGCCGCGGTCACGGCGAACAAGAAGAACCCCACCGGCGGCTGGCACTACGGGCCGGAGATGTCGTCGGCCGACACGTCCGTCAGCGGCGCGGTGCTGATGGGGTTGTTGGCGGCCCGCAACGCAGGCATCGAAGTTCCCGACGAGACGATCGACCGGGCGATCAAGTACTACGTCATGATGACCGCCGGCAACGGGAACGTCGGCTATTCGGGCGGAGCGGGCAACGGCACCGAGGCGACGACGTCGATCGGCGTGCTCGTGTTCTCGATCGCCCGCCGGCAGTCGCTGCCCGAATACAAGCAGGCATCCGCCTACCTCGAGCGGTCGAGCGTCGGCGGCGCGGTCGCGGGAAATCCGCTGATGCGTGGTGGCGGGCAGAACTCATCGTACGAGCACTATTACAGGGCCCAGGCGCTGTTTCAGTGCAACGTGCAGGCATGGGAGAAGTGGAACGCCGGCTTCGTGAAGTCGCTCAAGGCGATCCAGGGCAAGGACGGCGGTTTCAGCATGGCGTACGGACCGGAGGTCGATACGCCGCTGACGCTCCTGGCACTGGCGGTGAATTACAAGTTTCTGCCGGTCTACGAGCGTTGACGGCTGCCGCGTCGTTCCAGCCCACGGCACCGAGCCAGTCGGAAACATGCTCATCGCCGGCGGACTTTGCCGGCACATGCTCCGGCGGCGTGGTGCGTCCTGCGGTGCAGGCAAAGTGCACCGGCTCCTGCGCGTGTCTCCGACCGGCTCGGTCACCACCACCGCCCGGCGATGCGCGTGGCGATCGACAGCACCACCGCCCGGCCGGAGGCCGGGCAACTCTTGCCCGCCCGGGGAACCCTTGGCGTTCCCCGCGGCGGGCCAAGGCTGTCGGGGCCATGGATGCGAGCGCCGACCGAAAGCGCCAACGCCCGGCCGGAAGCCGGGCGCCCCCGGCGTGGTGAACCTCGCGCTTCACCACCGCCGGGGCAAGGCTGTCGGGGCCATGGATGCGAGCGCCGACCGAAAGCGCCAACGCCCGGCCGGAAGCCGGGCGCCCCCGGCGTGGTGAACCTCGCGCTTCACCACCGCCGGGGCAAGGCTGTCGGGGCCATGGATGGCCCGACAGCCGTGAAACTAGATCGCAGCCGCCGCCGTCTCGCCCGTACGGATGCGGACGACTTCGGCGAGGTTCGTCACGAAGATCTTGCCGTCACCGACCTGGCCAGTCCGTGCCGTCGTCATGATCTTGCTGATCACCGCCTGCGCCTCGTCGTCCCCCACCACGACCTCGATCTTCACCTTGGGCAGGAAGTCGACCGAGTACTCGGCGCCACGATACGTTTCGGTGTGCCCTTTTTGCCGGCCGAAGCCCCGCACCTCGGTGACCGTCATCCCCTTTACGCCATGGGCGTTGAGGGCGTCCTTTACTTCCTCGAGTTTGAAATGACGGATGATCGCTTCGATTTTCTTCATGGTGGAAATTCTCCCCGGCGGTGATGGCCTGCGGCCTTGGACAATCGGGCTGACGGTTCGCCGCCGCCCGGTGGTTGAATAGGCACACGGCGTGCCAAACCACGTCGCCCGGGGAACAGTGGTTTCGTGCCGATCTTGTGTCGCACCGGCGAGGCGCGAGAGCCGCTCTCGACCACCGGACCATCGATGGGCCAGGGGCGTTTTCGCGACTGGAATCCCATCACCGCCATGCCGTCGCGCCGGCGAGGCGCGTCGCGGCGAATGTGACACGGACGGTTCACGGGCTTGGCGGCTGGCACGTTGACCGACGATTCGGGCCCTACTACATTCCCCCCGTGTACCACGCGAGACGCCCGAACATGCTGCGGGGCCAACTCATGGCGTCATGGAGGCTCGTGGCGGCAGTCGCCTTCGGGATCTGTTGCCTGGCCCGGTCCCTCGACGCCGCTGATCCGGCCCCCGGCGGTGCGACCGCGGGAAAGCCGGCGGATGCCCTTGTTCTTGCCGACGTCCTCTGGCAGGCCGTTCCGGAAGACCTCCGGGGCGCGGTCGTCGGCCCCGACGACCGGATCTGGCTGGAACTGCCGACGGCCCAGCCGGTCACGGTCGCCATGGCCAAGGAGACGATCGCCCGGGAATTCAGTAGGCCGACGCCCCGGCTGCCGGGCCTTCGCCCGGTGCTCTTCGAGCCCGAGGGCCGCATCTGGTTCGGCGGGCCGCTGCTCACCTTCATCCTCGGCTTCGACGGACGGGACTGGGTCGAACGGCAGCTCGACAAGGCTCGCTTTCTCGTCTACGAATCCCCTCCCAGGTTCCCGGAGCCACGCCAGACGCCGAATGTGGCTGCCGCCGGCCGGGCCTTCTTCCCCGCCACGAACGGGGTGCACGTCTACGACGGCCGCGAATGGAGCCATCTGCCGTCGCAGCATTCAGAAAGCACCAAGCAGCCGATCTGGCTGCTGCGGCAGGCCGATGGTTCGGGCGTGCTCATGAACCGCGAACTGGAAACCTGGGTCTGGCGAGACGGCAGCTGGTCACGGGTGCGGAGCGACCTGAAGCAGCCGGCGACCGCCTGTCCGGCACCGGACGGGCGGGTGTGGATGTTCGGCGACAACGGCCGGGTCGTAGCCGTTCCGGTGCAAGGCGGGGGAACCGTGGCCAAAGATGCGGGGGCGGTGATCGCCCGGCTGCGGGAAGCGCGGACCGCGGCCGAACGCCAGCCGCTCGTCGAGGAACTGGCCGCCAGCGGAGCCAAGGCGGCCATCGAAGAGGCCCTGGCGTCCAGCCTGGACCCGGATTTTCTGGCCGCCCTCGCCAGCGCGTTGAAGATGATCGAGAAGCCGACCGCGAGCCTGCTGGGCGACTACGCGGTGACGGCAGCATCGCTGTTCGCCTTCGACAACGAGACCGGGACGGTCGTCCTGAGCGTGCGCGGAGCCCGCCGGGCGCAGATCCCGCTCGGAGACGGACTCCTCGTGGCCCGCCCGCGGGATCCATGGCGGTTTTTTGCCGCCCCCGAGGTGACGGGGGCGGGGGGAGAACTCCGCGGCTTTCTTTTTGCCGACCGGGGCCGCGGCCTGTGGATCGACCTGTTGGCAATCGACACGCCCCCCCTTCCGCGTCGATCTCGAAACCGGCGCCGTGACGGCGCGGCTTCCCGACCCGCGGTTCGGCTGGCCGCTGGCTGAACGCCGTGACGGCACGGTGCTCGTGGGCCGGTGCCAGGTGCGCCAGCAGGGCAACATCGGCCCGGTCGTCGGCGGCATCGCCGCCTTTCGCCCGGGCCGCCCCGACGATCACGTCGTGCTGCCGACCGAATCGTGGACGCTGAAGCCAGGGTACGGCGGATTTCTCGGGGTCGACTCCACCGGCGCCGTCTGGGCGAACCTCGCCGACATCGGGCTGTCGCGGTTTCTCGACGGCACCTGGCGGGTGCTGCCGGGGAGCGGAGTCATGGGGGCCGATCAGATCGACGGCGTGATTTTCGGCGGCCGCGGCGACGCGATCATCCGCTGCCGGCAATGGTGCTATTGGAACGGCAACGAGATCACCTCCTATCCGGGCCTCGAGGCTCTCGTCAAAGCCAATCGGGAGACGATCGCGGCTTCGTTTGGCCCCGTGTTGCGGCCGCGCAGAATGGCCTTCTTCGGAGTTGCCAGCGACGGCGTCGGCCGCATCTGGGCATACGACGAGCGCGTGCCGAGGTATTCCGTGCTCGTCGGCGAAGACTGGCTCGACGCCCGGGACGTCATGCGGGCCGGAGGCCTGCCGGAGGCGCGCGTAGGGGGGGTTCTGGCCGCCGGCGGCAACGCCGTCTACATCAGCGACTTCTACCAGTTGCACCGCGGGGGGCGGTCGTTCTTCTGCACGTTCGCAGACGGTAAACCCGTGTTCCGCGACGCGCCGCACACGGTGGACAGCAGCGAGGTTCTGACCACTCCCCGGGACCGTGCCGGCGGCCTGTGGATCGCGACGAACGTCCGCACGAAAGGCGGTCCGGCAGACGCTCCGACCGACGTGATCGGCGACCAGCTCGCGATTCGGATCGTGGGGGGCACGGTCGCCACGACGCTGCGAAATGCCGGCTGGCCCGTGCTCTGCGACGCGGATGGAGCCGTCTGGCTCGACCAGGTGCCCGGCCTGCCCCATGGTACGTTCAACGTGTGGCGCAGCGGCACGACGACCGGCACGGTCCACGTGCCGGGCCTGACGGACGGGCTGCTGGGCGGCGACCGTCCGGGTATGGTCTACGCCCGCACTGCCCGCGGCGTCACCCACCTCGTCCCCGACGGTGCCACATATCGCATCGGCTCCCGCTACGCCGTGGCCGGCGTGGACGGCGTGTTCACCCCTCTCGCGGTCGTGTCCGACGGGCTGCTGGTGGGCAGCGGTTTCGGCAAGACAATCGGACCACCGCCGTTCCGCGGCGCCGGGACCGTGCCCCAGTTCCGCCTGGTGATGGCCCGACTTCCCCGGCCCGACACCCAGCCAGCCCCAGGAAAACCCTGACATGCACTCCGCGCGTCCATCGATCGTCGCTCCGCTCCTCGCCTGGCTCGCGCTGTCTGCAGTCTGCGACGCGGCGCCGCCGACCGCGGCCGCGGAACCGGTGGCGATGAAGACGATCGACGATGCCCGCCTCTACGACCTGCTCATCGCCGAACTCGCCGCCGTGCTCGATGGCCGGCAGCGGCTCACCCCGCTGCCGCGGAACGTGTCCGACGTGGTCATCGGGCCAGGGGGCGAGCCCTGCTTCGTCGTGCCTGGCACCCCGGATACGCGTCCCGAAGCGTTGGAGACCGCCGTCGCCCGGGCAGGACGGCAGGAGCCCGGGTTCCGCGTGCTCTGGGAGGCGCGGCTGCTCGGACACGACGGCGCCGATGCGATGGCGATCGCGATCACTCCCGAGCCGCGGGTGGCGGTCATCGAGGGCAAGACGTCCCGGAACATCTCACTTCCCCCGCGGAACCCGCCCTCCCACGCCATCCGTGTCGGCGGTCGCTGGATCTTTCTGACGCCGGGGGGAATCGCCGGGGAAAACGAGACGACCTTCTGGCCGGACTCGGGAGGACTCCACGTCGGTGTCGTGAAGCGGTTGCTGCGCGTGGGGGATGACGGGATGGCCGCGGTGCAGAACGACGCCTCCCGCTCGCCGTCGATTTTGTACGGAATCCGGACAGCCGGCACGTGGACGACGGGCAGCCTCGCCGGCGCTCCCGCACCGCTGCGGTCGGCGGTCCGGCTTGCCGACGGCCGCTGGCTGGCGATCGGGCAGCACATCGTCGAAAGCCGTGCCGACAGGCCGCCCCGACCGACCGAGGCCCAGCTCGAGGCGACGCTGGCAGCGGCCCGCGCCACCGACTGGGCCGCACTCGCGCCGCTGCTGGAGGCGGTCTCGACCTATCCGCCGAGCAATACGGCAGGACTGGCCAACCTGCTGCAGAAAATCCCGCCGCGCAACCCGGCGCTGCGCAGAGTGACCACCGTCCTGGACAACGCGCGGCGCGAGCTGGCACGCATCCCGGCCACCGAGGGACTCGACCAGCAGCAGACCGACAAGGTCCGGGAGATCCTCGCCGCCTGCGAGAAACAGCTGGATGTGACGGCAAATGCTCTGGCCACGGCGGTGCCGGACGTGCTCCTGCGTTCGCCCGCCGAGATCAGTGCCCGCCTGCAGTCGGGCATGCAGTTCTACCGGGGACGATGGCTCAGCGTGCTGGACGTCGTCCGGCAGGAGACGCTCGATTCCGCGCTGCTCTGGGTCAAGCTGGGAAACACGCCTGAGGAACCTTCCGGCACGCTGGCGCTCGCCCGGCTCGAGGCTGACGGCGGGCTGCGAATCGTGACGGAGGTCAAGGAAGTCCTGCCGTACTGGCAAGCGTCGATGGTCGCGGCACCGGCGGCGGACGTCGCCTACTGCGTGACGCCGGGACGCGGCATCGCCCGGGTGTCGGCGACGGGAGTCGATTGGATCAGCACCCGGGAACGCGGCCCCGTGCAGCTGATCGGCGCCGACTCGCGAGGTCGGGTGTATTTTCGCAAGACGGATCCCCGGCCCAGTGGTGCGCCCGCCATCGACGACACGTCCCAGCTCTGGGTGCTCACGCCCGATGGCGTCGAGGAACAGACCCCGGTCGCCAACTGGCCGACCTTCGGCCAGCCGGTGGCCGCAGCCGACGGCAGCATCTGGTTTCTGCAACCACAGCGGCAACGATCCGCCGGACCGATGCAGCCGGACCCCGCGCCCGCGGCAACGCCCGGGATCGAGGTCAAGCAGATCGACGTGACGATCGAACCCGCGCAGGATCCGGCCGTCGCCAAGGGGCCGGGATTTCCAGGCCGGCCCGACGGGTTCGAGGGCCCACGGCTCTGCCGGCTGACGGGACCGCGGTCGCTGACGGAGTACGCCATTCCCGGCCCGGCGCTGACCGCGACCGCCCTGCACGCGGGGCGTGATGCAGCCTGGTTTACCAACGCGCCGCGCGTGATCAACATGCCACAGAATCCGCTCGCGTTCCTCGCCGGCAACGTGCTGCGGATGGACAAGGATCTGCACGTTCTGGCCGAGCGGTCATTCGACGCCCTGCTGGCCGCCGCCCCCGACACCTTGCCGCTGGAGTCGTGGAGGGAGGTCGTGCCGAACATCGACGCGGACGCGGTTACGCCGCAGCAACTCCTCCGCACCGGCGATCTTCTCTGGGTCAACGCGGCCGGGCGGGTCGAGATCTACGCCCGCGGCAGACCGCTCGCCGTCAACGACCGGCTCGTGCTCCGCGGGCTGCAACTGCATGGGGCACGGGTGCGGCCGCTCCTCGTCGGGCCGCTCCATATCAATGGCCGGACATCCGTGCTGCTGAGGGCCGCGGCGACGGAGGGGTCCGGATACACCTGGATCACGCCGAACGACAAAGGCGTGCAGATCGATCCGGTGGCGACGCTGCCCGCCGATAAGCGCGGCTACTTTCCCGTCTGGCTCGGCAACGTGCCGCTCGTCGCCACCGATCGCTCCGCGGCATTCTTCAACTGCAGCGAAGGCCGTGTCTGGAAAATCATCGGCCCACAGACGTTTCACCTCGCTGCGGACGCGGGCACGCCTTTCCTCGGCCTCCGCGAAGCTGATGCCTTCCTGGCCACGCGTTCCCCGTACGCCAAGCGCGGCGTGCGACTCTGCAAGCCCGGCGCCCGCATCGACGTGCCGGTGCTCGCTTCGCGCCGGCTCGACCCAGTCGCGGTCGCGGCCAACGGCCGGATCCTCTGCCTCCAGCCCGACGGCCTCTCCTGGCTGGCGCCGCACCCGGAACAGGGCTACGTCGTGGCGGCGACCCGCCGGCTGCCCGACGGTCTCGCCGTGAACGGCTACGTGGGCCGGCTCGACGGCGCCGAGGTCGTCACCGCGTACGACGGAAGCCAGCAGCGGGTCGTCGTGGTGCCCGATGCCCCCGCCGAAGCCGCCGCTCCGTAGATGAAGGAAGCGTCGCGGATCAGGTCGGATCAGGCCGGCGTCCCGACAGGACGGTCGCCGCGGGGCGAACCCGTCCGCCCCACCGTCAGGCTTTCTTTCGGAAGACGGCGCCGTCGAGGCCGTGCCCCTTCATCAGCCGGTAGAGCGTCCCCCGTGGCAGCCGGGCCTCGCGGGCCGCGGCCGACACGTCACCGGCGTGCCGCGCGAGCAGTTCGGTGAGGTACTGCTTCTCGAACCGGGCGACGTGCTCGGCCCGCTGCGCGAAGAATCCCTGACCGCCCGCCTCCGCGGCGCCGGCCTTCCCGGCCGCGGCCACGATCTCGTCGGGCAGATCGTCGAGCCCTGCGACCGGCGACCGCGTCATGGCGATTGCCCGGCGGACCACGTTCTGCAACTCGCGGACGTTCCCCGGCCAGTGATAGCTGCGCAGCACCTGGTAGACGTCGGTGGACAGACCGCCGACCGTCCGCCCCATCTCCTGCGCGGCCCGGTTGGCAAACGCCTCCGCGAGCAGGCCGATGTCGTCGCCGCGCATCCGCAGCGGCGGCAGGTCGATCCGCACGACGTTGATCCGGTAGTAGAGGTCGCGGCGAAACTCCCCCCGCTCCACCATCTGGTCGATGCTCCGCGACGTCGCCGCCACCACCCGCACGTCGACGGCGTTCTCCTGCCGGGCCCCGACCCGGCGAACCCGCCGCTCCTGGAGGACCCGCAGCAGCTTGGCCTGCAGCGGCAGCGGCAGTTCGCCGACCTCGTCGAGGAACAGCGTGCCCCCGTCGGCGAACTCGACGAGGCCGATCCGCCGGGCGTCGGCCCCGGTGAAGGCGCCGCGCTCGTGGCCAAAGAGCTCGCTCTCGATGAGGGCGTCGGGAATCGCACCGCAGTCGACCGGCACGAACGGGCCGCTCGAGCGGCGGCTGCGCCGGTGGATCGCCCGGGCGACGAGCTCCTTGCCGGTGCCCGTCTCTCCGGTCACGAGCACGTCCACCGAACTGGCCGCGATCCGCTCGATGACCGAATACACGCCGCGCATCGCCGGGCTCTCGCCGAGGAAATCCTCGAACGAATAGGGCCGCTCCACGGCCCGGCGCAGCACGTCCTCGGCGGCCTTGCGCCGCGACGCCTTGAGCAGCCGCACGAGCGCGTCCTCGAGGTCGGTCTCGACCCGGGCGATGTCGATATAATCCCCCGCGCCGGACTGCAGGCAGGCCCGCGCGGTGTCGATCCGCGGCCGGGCGTCGATGATCACCACCGGCAGTTGCGGGTCGGCCTTGTGGATCGCGGCATGGACGGCGTCGGCCGCCGGCCCGATCCGCGCCGTGGCGATGCACAGGTCCCACGAGTCGCGGGAGAGCGTGCCGAGCGCCGCGTCGAGCGACGTCTCGATCCGGACCTCGAGCGGCTGCAGCCGGGCGACGAGCCGCCCGTAGGGCAGCGCGTCGCCACCGGCGGAATCGATGATGATGATGCGGGGTTGCTGCACTGGACGCCCCGAAAGGCTCGCCCACGGTCAGCGGCGCCGGGAATCGCGGGCACGCTCGTGCCCGGAATCACCGCTTTCGCCGCGCTGCTGCGTCGGCCGCCTACCCACGCCTGCCGCGGGGAGTATGCAACCGTGGCCCGGCCGGGGCAAGCGGCGACGTTGCTTTCGCGGGCAGGCCGCTCTGGTACATTTGCCGCTGTCAGGCGGCGGTCCCGCGACCGGCCGCAGTCCGCATGGTTCCAGCGAGCACCTTTCATGGCCCTCGACACCTATGCCCAGTGTCCCGGCGGCACGGGCAAGAAGATCAAGTTCTGCTGTGCGGATCTGGTCGGCGACCTGGAGCGGATCGACCGGCTCATCGACGGTGACCAGATCTCCGCGGCGCTCGGCGAGGTGACGAAACTCGAGGAGAAGCATCCGCGTCGCGCCTGCCTGATGGCGGTGCGGACGAAACTCGAACTCGGGTCCAAGCGGCTGGCCGAGGCCGCCGCGGCGAGCCGGCGGTTTCTCGAGGCGTTTCCCGACAATCCCCTGGCCCTGGGGCAGTCGGCGGTCACCGAGGCCGTGGCCGGCAGGATCCACGAGGCGGCCACGCTCTTCGACAAGGCCCGCGACCGCATGGGCGAGGTGGCAGCCGCAAATGGCGCCGCGTCGGAGGAGGCGTCGCCGGAGTTCCTGCGGATCGCGGCCACGCTCGTCCAGGCGGCCGCCCAGACCGGGAGCATCGGCTTCGCGCAGGGGATCGTGGAGTGGATGGGGGAAAAAAACCTCGGCAGCGCCGAGGAACGCCGGATGCTCGCCGCGATCGTCGGCTCGTCGGGCGTCCCCGCGGCGCTGCGGCCTCGCGTGCGACTCATGGACGCACCGGCCGACGCGGCCTGGCGACAGCCCTTCGAGGCCGCGGTGGGGGATGCCCGGCACTGGCGGCTGGAGCGGGCGCTGGCCGGCTTTCGCAGCGTTGAAAAACTCGCCCCGTCGAACCGCGGCCTGCTGACCAACATCGCGCTGGTCTGCGAGACGCTCGCCCGGCCGGTCGCGGCCTCCGAGGCGTGGCTGGCCGTGGCCCGGCTTCCCGACGTCTCCCGCGACGATGCGATCGAGGCCACCGCGCGGGGGATCGCGCTCGAGTCCGAGGCCGACCCCGACCGCTCGCCGCAGATCCTGTTTGCGACCAGCACGGCGGCTTTGACGGTGCCGGCGGGCGAGGAGGGGGCGGCGGCGATCGACCTGCTCGAGGACCGCATCCGTCACGACCCGCGGTGCGAGCCGACGCCGTTCGATCGGGCGGCCTGGGTGTCCCGCGGCGCGGTGCCGCCACGGTCCGTCTGGCGGATCTACGATGGTCCGGTGTCCGCCACGGGCGGACCCGTCCGTGTCCTGGCATCGCTCCTCATCTTCGGCCGGCAGACCGACCGCGAACCGGAGGCCGTGCTGCAGGGCTTTGCCCCCGACGTGGCCGAGGCCGAACCGCCGGCCGCCGGCCTGCTCGGCTGCACGTTCGTCGCCGATGCGGCCGGTGCCGACGAAGACGTCCCGGCGACCACGCCGACCAGCTGGCTCCTCGGCTCCCAGTTCCGCCCGCCGGTGGTCGACCCATCGGCCGACCCATCCGCCTTCGACACGGCGATGCAGACCGTGCGTCAGGCCGTGGCGGCGCGGTTCGTGGCCGCCTGGCCCGACACGCCGCTGCCGGAACTGCTCGGCAAAACGCCCCGCGAGGCGGTCAAGGACCCCGAGGGGAGCCGCCGGGTCGAGGCGATCATCAGTGTCGGCGAGGCGACGGCCCAGCGCCGGGCCATTGCCGATGCCTGGACCGCGATCCGCGGCGGCCTGGGCCTCGCCGCGCCGGAGACGATCGTCTCGTCGCGGCCCCTGCAGGACGTGCCGCCGCTGCGTTGGCACAGGCTCGACATGCGGGCCCTCGGCCGCGACGAGCTTCGCGACCTGTTCATCGTCGCGGTCGACGCGGGCTTCGTCCGCGCGGCCGAACTCGGCGCCGAGGAGCTGCTGGCCCGACCCGACGCCGCTCCGGAGGAGCGTTGGGAGGCGCTCGGTGTTCTCGAGGAGCGGGCCGAGACGACCGGCCGCAAGCTCGAGCTTCTCGAGCAGCTGCGGGCGGTCGGCCGCACGCTCAAGGTCAACGGCGGGATGCTCGACGTGGCGGAGCTCCGCATCCGGCTGCAACGTGGCGAGCAGCCGGACGTGCTCCGGCTTCTCGACCGGCTGCGGCGTGAGTCCGGTCGCGATCCACAGGTGATGCAGGCCCTGGCCGAGGCGCTCATGGAAGCCGGCATCGACCTCAACGCCCTGGCCGGGCGGGCTGGTGCGGCGGCGGGCCCGGCTGCGGCGGGGCTGCCCCTCGGTGCGGCCCCGGCGGCTGCAGCGCCGGGAAAACTCTGGACGCCGGGAGGCGAGCAGCCCGGAGCGGGGGGCGAAAAGAAGGCCATCTGGACGCCGGGCTGACCCGCGGCGGTCGTCCGGAAGGAGTTGCCGCATGGCAGCAGGGGCATCGGCGTTCGACCTGTCGGCGATGCGCCGCGCCCTCGAACTGGCCGGCCGCGGTGCGGGGCACGTGGAGCCGAACCCGATGGTGGGGGCGGTGGTCGCCCGTGGCGACACGATCGTCGGCGAGGGGTGGCACGAGCGGTTCGGCGGTCCGCACGCCGAGGTCGCCGCGCTGGCCGCGGCCGGCGCCGCCGCCCGCGGTGCCACGCTGTACGTGACGCTGGAGCCATGTTGCCATCACGGCAAGACGCCGCCATGCACGGAGGCGATCTTCACCGCCGGAATCGCGCGGGTGGTGGTGGCGGCGGGCGACCCGTTTCCGCAGGTGTCCGGCGGCGGGCTCGAGGCGTTGCGCGAGGCCGGGATCGTCGTGGAGTCGGGCCTGCTGTGCACGGAGGCCAATCGGCTCACGGCTCCCTACCGGATGCTCGTCGAACAGGGCCGGCCGTGGGTGATCGCCAAGTGGGCGATGAGCCTCGACGGCCGGATCGCCGGCGCCGATCCCAGCGACCGCTGGATTTCTTCGGCCGCCTCGCGTGGGATCGTGCACGCCCTCCGCGGTCGTGTCGACGCGATTGCCGTCGGCATCGGCACGGCGCTGGCCGACGATCCGCTCTTGACGCCGCGGCCGCCCGGCCCGCGGCAGCCGCTGCGGGTCGTGCTCGACAGCCGCTGCCGGCTGCCGCGCGGCTCGAATCTCGTGCGCACCAGCCGCGAGGCACCGGTGCTCGTGGCCTGCGGGCCGGCCGCGTCGGTGGACCGCATCGCGGCCCTGCGGGAGGCCGGCTGCGAGGTCTGGCAGTCCGCGAGTCAGGACGCGGTCGAACGGCTGCGCGGACTGCTCGCGGAACTCGGCAGCCGCCGGCTCACGAACCTGCTCGTAGAGGGGGGCGCGGAGGTGTTTCGCAGCCTGTTCGCCGCCGGCTTGGCCGACGAGGTGCTGGCCTTCGTCGCGCCGCGGCTCCTCGGTGACGCCGCCACCGTCACCATGCCCACCGTCCCGGAGATCGAGATCGAAGAGGTCGCACATCCGGGCGGAGACATTCTCGTGCGCGGACTGGTCCGTCGGCCCGGATCAGACCCCGGACGCCGGCCCGGGGCGGCGTCCGCGACCGACCACTGAACAGGCCGGTTTCGCGGAAATCCTGCCTCCTCTTGCATTCCCCGCGGCCGGAAACGACATTCATGGGCTTCCGCTGTTCGCGGCCTGCAGCGTCCGACCCCGTCGGCGGCGGGCCGTGTCGATTCGAAGGAAATTCGCCATGCGTACCAAAAGCGTCGTCCCCCGGCTGCGAGCCAAGAAGCGTCTGTTCAAGCGGGTCAAGGGATCGGTCGGCGGTCGCCGCCGCCTGCTGCGCACGGCCAAGGAATCGATCATCCGCGCGGGGGTCTATGCCCGGCGGGACCGGCGGCGCAAGAAGCGGGACTTCCGCCGGCTGTGGATCGTGCGGATCAACGCCGCGGTCCGCGAGCGGGGCCTGCGGTACAGCCAATTGATCGCCGGTCTGGAGAAGATCGGCTGCGAACTCGACCGGCGGACGCTCGCCGAGATGGCGGTCGTCGATCCGACCGGATTCGACGCGGTCGTCGCGGCTGTTCGCAAGGGGCTCGGCCTGCCGGAGCCGGCCGCGGTCGCGTGACGCCGTGACAGCCGTGTCGCTCGACTCGTTCCGGGAAGAGCTGGAGCGGTTTCGCACCGCAGTCGCGGCGGCGGTCGCTGCCGCCGTCGACGCGGATGCCGTCGAGGCGGCGCGGGTCGAGTTCGTGGGCGCGCGAAGCGGCCGCCTGAAGGCGATCCAGAAACTCCTCGGCGGCATCGCGGGCCCCGACAAGCCGGCCGCCGGCCGGCTGTTCAACGAGGCCAAGACGGCGGTCGCCGACCTCCTCGCGGCCGCCCAGGCGGGGCTGGCCGTGACGACCGCCGCCGCGCGGCCGGCGATCGACGTCACGCTGCCGGGCGACCCGGTTCCGCTGGGGCATCTGCATCCGCTCACGCAGACGATCCGCCGCGTCCAGGAGATCATGGGCCGGCTCGGCTTCGAGAGCGTGGACGGTCCCGAGGTCGAGGATCAGTGGCACAACTTCGAGGCCCTGGCGATCTGCGCCGAGCATCCGGCTCGCGACCCGCTCGACAACTTCTATCTCGCCGTCGCCCGGGCCGCGGATCCGCTCCTGCTTCGGTCGCAGACGAGCACCGTGCAGATTCGGACGATGGAGTCGCGGGAGCCGCCGCTGCGGATCGTGTCGCTCGGCCGCGTCTACCGTCCCGATACGGCCGATGCCACGCACTATCCGATGTTCCACCAGGTGGAAGGGCTGCTCATCGAGCCGGGCACCACGATGGCTCATCTCAAGAGCGTGCTCCGGCTGTTCGCCTCGAGTTTCCTCGGCGGCGACGTTCACGTCCGGTTCCGTCCCTCCTTCTTCCCGTTCACCGAGCCGAGCGTCGAGGTGGACATGGAGTGGGGCGGCCGGTGGATCGAGATGGGGGGCGCCGGCATGGTCGATCCGGCCGTGCTCGAGGCGGTCGGCTACGACCCCGCCGCGGTGTCGGGCTTCGCCTTCGGCCTGGGCGTCGAGCGGATCGCGGCCCGGCGCTACGGGGTCGCCGACATCCGTGACTTCTACCGCAACGACGTCCGCTTCCTCAGGCAGTTCTGACATTCGCCCCTTCCGGGCCCGGCGCGTCTCATGATCATCTCCACCTCCTGGCTTGCCGATTACGTCCAGCTTTCCGCGTCGACAGACGAGCTGGTCGCGCGGCTGTTGATGGCCGGACTGAACCACGAGTCGACCCGCGTCGTCGGCGCCGACACGGCCGTCGAGATCGAGGTCACGAGCAACCGGCCCGACTGTCTCGGCCACATCGGCGTGGCCCGCGAGGCGGCGGTGCTCTTCGGCCGACCGCTGCACCTTCCCGACCCGCGGCCGCTGGAGGGGACGACGCCCGCGGCCCGCGGCCTGGCGGTTGAAATCCGGGCCGGCGACATCTGTCCCTGCTACTCGGCCCGCGTCCTGCGCGGCGTCCGGATCGGGGCCAGCCCGCGCTGGCTCGTCGAGCGGCTGGAGACGGTCGGCGTGGCGAGCGTCAACAACGTCGTCGACGTCACCAATTACGTCATGCTGGAGACGGGCCAGCCGCTCCACGCCTTCGACCTGGCGAAGATCCGGGGCGGGCGGGTCGTCGTCCGCCGGGCCGTCGACGGCGAGCCGTTCACGGCCATCAACCACAAGACCTACGCGCTCGATGCCCGGATGTGCGTGATCGCCGACGCCGAGCGGCCGGTGGCGCTCGCCGGCGTCATGGGGGGCGCCGACACCGAGATCGGCGCCGACACGACCGACATCCTCCTCGAATCGGCCCAGTTCGCCCCGCTGCCGGTGCGGGCGGCGGCCCGCGGCCTCGTCCTCTCGAGCGGCTCGTCGTATCGCTTCGAGCGCGGTCCCGATCCGGCGATGGTCGAGTGGGCCAGCCGCCGGGCGGCGGCGTTGATCCTGGAAATCGCCGGCGGCACGCTCGATCGGGGCACGGTCACGGCCGGCCGGCTCGCCTGCACGCCGGCCACGGTGCCGCTCGATCCGGGACGCGTCGGCCGCGTGCTGGGGGTCGACGTGCCCGCTTCGCGGCAGCGGGCGATCCTCACCGGCCTCGGATTCGTCGAGGACCCGACGAGCACCGCGGAACGCCCGGTGTGGCGGGCTCCGACCTGGCGTCGTGACGTGTGGCGCGAGATCGACCTCGTCGAGGAGATCGCCCGCATCGAGGGCTACGACCGGGTGCCGGAGGACGTCGCGATCGCTGCCCGGCCGGTGGAGTGGTCCGACCGCGAGCTGACGATCAGGCGCAGCGGAGAGGTTCTCGTCGCCGCCGGGCTGTGCGAGGCGCTGACGCGGAGCGTCGTGCCCTCGGCCGCCGAGCTGCTCGCCGGACCGTGGACCGTGCAGCCGCCGCTGGTGGTCGTGCCCGCGCTCGTCCGCGGCGCCGACCGACTGCGGCGGACGCTGCTCCCCAGCCTGCTCGAGGCCCGGGCCGCCAACGCCGCCGTCGGCACGGCCGATGCCGGCCTCTTCGAGATCGCCCGGGCCTACCTCGCCCGGCCCGCCGCGGCCGCGGCGTCGCCGCCGCCGACGCCGCTCGAGGAACCGCTGCTGGCGGCGTTCGTCACCGGCGGCGAGTTTCCGCGGGCCAAGGGGATCGCGGCGGGCGTCCTCGCCCGGCTCGGTATCGGTGCCGCCGCCGATGGCGACGCACGGCTCGAGTATCGGCCGCTCGCCAACGAGCTGCTGGCTCCGGGATGCGGTGCCGAGGTGCTCCTCCACCGGCCCGGCCGGCAATCGTGCCGGATCGGCGTCGTCGGCGAGGCCGCGCCGGACCTGCTCGGGCTGTTTGGGCTCCAGGGTCCGGTGGCCGTCGCGGAACTGCGGCTCGACCTTCTCGAGTTCGCGGCCCGGCGGGAGCGGCGCCTGGAGCGGCCGAGCGACTTTCCCGCCGTCCAACGCGACATCAACCTCGTCGTCGCCGAGACCGTCGCCTGGGGCGCGGTCGAGGAGGCGATTCAATCCGCCGCGGGAAGGCTGCTCGACGAATGCAGGCTGGTGCAGGTCTGGCAGGATGCCGAGCGGCTCGGTCCCGGCCGCAAGAGCCTGGTCGTGGCCCTGCGGCTGCGGAGCGAGTCGGGTACGCTCTCGGGCGACGAGGCCGCGCGGGTGGTCGAGTCGATCGTGGCCGAGTGTGGCCGGCGGACCGGCGCCACGCTCCGCGGCTGAACGCGGCCCCCGTCAGCGGAGCGGTGAAAACTCGGTCGCCACGAAGAACTCGGAGACGACGCCCTTTTCAGGGCTCGTCAGCGACCCGCCGGCCTTGTCCTCCGAGGCCTTCTTCACCGCCAGCCAGTCGGGATCCTGGCGAAACGCCGCGAAGCTGGCGGCGGCGGCCTCCCGGCTCTTGTGGCCAAGCAGGTAGAAGAGTTGCCGACGGAGCACGTCTTCCTGCGCCGGGTGCCCGAGGAGCGGCTCCCAGTAGACGAGGTTCTCGATGCCGTGCCTGGCGAACAGCTTCATGGTGTGGTCGCGGAACCGCTCGTGGAGCAGCTCCAGTCGCTCCGGCGATGGGGACAGGTAGGTCCGCAGCTCGAAGACCCGGGGCGGGCTGGCCTGCGTGGCCGCGAACGGCGGCGCGTAGTCGGTCGGTCGGCCCAGCCTGACGTCCACCGTGGCGACGATCGCATTCTCGTCGTTCGGGCTGCCGACGAGCCTCTTCCAGCGCGGGTCCGCCGTCATGGAACGCCGCGACTTGACCAGGGCGTCGGAAGTGCGGTACTTCGTGATGGCCAGCAGTCGGCCCTCGTTGTCCGGGCCCGGATCGGCCGGCGCGAGGTAGGCGATCGCCTCGCCGCCGTGCTTTGCCAGGAGGTCGGCGTCATTCTCGCGAAACCAATCCGCCAGGGCCGCCGCCCTGCCCGGCCGGGCCGTGTACTGGGCGAGCCAGTAGACGTTGGAGATCGTGCTCTGGGGCACGGGCTCGGCACCGGTTGCGTCGACGGCCAGCGCCGCGGCGCCGAACAGCACCGCCGCGATCACGGACAGGGGCTTCATCATGCGGGCTCTCCGGAGGAGGAAGGGGCGTCTCCGGCACCAGTCTACCGGTCGTCATAGACCCGCGTGATCTCTTCCTTCGTGATCGGTGTCGGATGATCCTCGCTCACGACCTGCACCTGGACCCGTTGGTCACCAGCCCGCAGTCCCTTCACCCGGATGCGGAACACCGCCTCCTCGGACGGCGCCAGTTTCGCCAGAGGCTCGAAGACGATGCCCCGGTTCTCGATCCGGTACTGCACCGGGGCGCGGGCCTCGACCGGCTCGAGGTCGCCGAGCAGGGCCGCCGAGATCCGCACGCCAGTGGCCGGCTTCGTCCCCTGGTTGCCGACCTTGATCACGTAGTCCGTCGCACCGTCGACCTCGATCGGATCCTCGCTGTCGGCGACCTCGAAGAACAGGGCGGCCAGGCCCTCGACCTCGCAGGTGTGGGCCATCTGGTGGCCGACGCCGTCCGTGCTCCGTGCGGAGGCGGCGATCTTCTGCGGGCCGAGCGCGACAGGCATGAGCACCACCTCGACGGTTCCCGTCCCGCCGGCCGGCAATTCCTCGAGGTTCCAGAGGACGCGATGCGTACGGTCGTCGTGCCAGCCGGCGTTGTTGGCCCTCACGAACTTCATGCCGGGGGGGAGTTGGGCGGCGAGCTCGACCGTGCGGGCCGCCGCGGTGCCGGCGTTGACCATCGAGATCGAGCAGGTGACCTGCCGCTGGAGGAAGCGGCGGACCGGCATGTCGATCTCGACGTCGAGGGTCGGGGCCGTCACCTCCAGCCTGACCGGCCGCTCGACCTCGATGCCGCCGTCGGCGCGGGCCGCGAACCGGGCCTGATGGATGCCGGGCCCGCGCGAGCCGAGGACGAGGTCGATCGTCCGCGACTCACCCGGCTTCAGCTGGCCGACGTCGAATTCGAGTTCGCGACCGGCGCGGTGGGAGACGTTCTCGGGCAGGAAGCCCTCGAGCACGACGCCGGTGGCGATGCCGCTGCCGGGATTGGCGACGCGCACCGAGAGCTGCAGATCGCCCCCGATCCGCACGGCCTGCGGCTGGCTGACCTCGATCTGTAGGTCGGGCTTCGTCGACCGGGAGCGGACCGACGCATCGGCGCGAAAGCTGACGCTCGCCACGCTGCCGATCTCCCCCTCGACCTGCGGCATGACCTCGACCACGATCCGCACCTGGGCGCCGGGCGCGAGCTCGCCGAGCTGCCAGAGGAGTTCGCCGTCGGCCTGACCGCCGCCGGCGGTGACGATGGGCGTGGCCGGGGGCGAGGTGGCGATCAAGGCCGTGCCCTGCGGCACCGCATCGCGGAGCGTGACGTCGCGGGCGGCGACGCCGCCGCCGTTGCGGACGAGGATCTCGTACCGGGCCGGCTTGCCCACCTGCACTTCGCGCGGCCCGCGCTTCTCGACCGAGAGTTGTGGCGATTGCACCCCCTCGAGCTGCATCGGGCCGGGACGCCCCGGGCCGTCGCCGGCGATGCCGGCGTTCATCTGCCTGTCGGCGTCGCCTCGCGCGGGCGGAGCCGAGGCACCGCCGACGAGCGGGGGCGCCGCGGCGTACGGCAGCACGCCGGCCGCTGGGGCCGCGGGTCGCGGCTGCCGGGAATCGGCGGAGCTCTGCTGGGGGGGCGGAAGCGGAACCGGGGGGCTGACTGCCGGCGGTTCCGACCGCGGCGGGGCCGCGGGGATGGCGGCCGGCGCGGCAGCGAACGGCTGCGGCGCCGGCGACGTCTCCGGCTGCGGGGCGGCGGGGGGAGCAGCTTCCGCCGCGGGCGCGACGTTGGCCGGCGTTTCGTTCGGTGCGCCGCCGACTTCGCCGGCCGGCGGATCAAAGCGGCCGGGTGGCGCCGCCGGGGGGAGTTCTTCAGGTGGCGGAGCGGTTTCCTGCGCCCGGGGCTTTGCGACCTGCCCGGAGGATGCAGCCGCGTCGGCACCGAAGCGGCCGGGCCCGGCACCGATCATCAACCGGTTCGCCGGGACGTCAACCGAGTCGGTATCGAGGATCACTTTCGCGTCGGCGTCGGTCGCTGCCGGCTGCGGGCCCGTGTCGGCAGCGGTGGGCGCAGGGGGGAGGTCGGGCGAGGAGAATCGTGATCCGGCGGGGTTTTCCGCCGACGTCAGCCGCGTCCCCTCGGGCAGGTCGAGCGAGGCGGTGGTGACGGGCGACGGCTCCACGCCGTGCGGATGCCGGTCGTTGCCGCGGGAACTGGTCCGCCAGCGGTCGTCGTCGGCAGCCCGGAGCGGTTCCGTCGGCAGGTCGAGCCGGGCTGGCTCGGCGTCGGCGTGCGTCGTCGGCGTCACGGCCGTGTCGGTCGCGAGCGGCGCAGCGTCGGCCGCTCCGTCCGCCGGCCCTCCGTGGCGGGCGACCATGCCACCGAACGCCCAGACGAGTCCGAAGCCCAGGCAGCCGCAGAGCAGGGCACCGATCACCAGCGGCAGGTTCGACTGCGGCTGGGAGACGACGAGGCTCTGCCGGGAAGGTCGCTGGACGGTCGGTGGGACGTCACGAATCTGTTCTGGCATGTCGGGCATGACGGCACCTCGGAACGGCCCGCGGCGTCCGGCCGATGCAGGGGCATCGAGCACGACACAAGACGACCCGCGGCCGGACGGAAGTAGCACACCGACGGCGTGGCGGAGAAGGGCATTTGCCGCGACGGGATCCGGCGCGGCAGGGGAGGAAACTCAGGCAGTTCCGAGAACCTGCCGCAGCTGGAAGTGAAACTTCCCCAGCTTGCCGCCGTAGTTGCCCGCCGAGATCGCCGGAATGTCTGCGGCGGCAGCCGCCCGGATGCCCGCCGCCATCGCGGCCGCGACGGCCGTCTCGTCCACCCCGTCGATCACGATCTCGAGCGCACAGGACACGCCATCCGCCAGGTCGGTCGGCACGCGGCCCACGAGCGCCGGGCAGAACGCCTCGTTGGTCGAGGCCCGCAGCTGTTCGTATCGCGATCCGACCTTGCTGCCGGACCGAACCACGCCTCCGGGAAAGGGCGTGATCGTGCCAGGCAAGGCTGCGATGGCGGCCACGGCCCGCCTTGCCGCGGCCAGCGCACTCTCCGGCGTGCGGCCCTGGATGATGAAGTTGCCGCCGCCGACTCCCTTCTCGATGCCGGTCGATTCCGCGGCGAGGAACTCGCCGTCCATCACCGGAATCCGCCAGTAGCGGCGGCCGTCGATGACCTTCGTCTTCTCGAAGCCGTCGCCGAAGAAGCGGACGTGGCCACCGAGCGACATCCGTTCGGCGGCCGCCGGCAGCCCGTCGAAGACGGCGGTCGTGGGGCAGGTGAGGAGGCACTGTGCCGTGCGGTTGGCGACCGCCTTGGCGAGCCCCTCGGGGGAGAATCCGAAGGCGAGGATCGAGACGCCCGGCCGGCCGTCGGGCGTGGCGTCAGAATCGAGGCGGGATTCGACACCGATCTCGGCATCGCAGCCGATGACGCTCGTGCCGTAGCCGCAACCGGCCCGCACGGCCGCGTCGAGCCAATGCTCGTCGTGGGCGGTGACGACGAGCCGGGCATACCGCAGCCGAAACGCCTCTGCGAAGGTGTCGGCGATCTGTGTGGAACCGAGCAGCATCGGAGTCGCAAGTCCGGGAGAAAGCGGCCGCCGGAGGCGGGGCGTGCGGGGAAAAAAACCTCGTTTGTCGGCGGATCGATTTGCGTATGCTACCGTCGGCGGCGAATCGGTCCCCCCTCCAGTCACAGGACGCAGTCCATGCCCTCCCGCGAACCTTCTTTTCCCACGTGCGGCCGAAGCCTTCAGGCCTCCAGGTTCTTTGCCGGCCGTTTGGGGCTGGGAGCCGTCGGTGCCGCGTTCTTCATGCTCGCCGTTTTGCCCGCCCGCGCCGAGGATCGGCCGGGACTTGCCGGCCTCGAGATCGTGCCGGCCGATGCCGCCTACTTCTCGGCCACGCTCCGCGCCCGGGAGCAGTACGACCTGATCGTGAACAGCAACGCATTCGCGACGATCCGCAGGCTGCCGGGCGTCACGCGGGCGCTGGCGTCGCTCGACGAACAGCGGATGATGCCGGGCAATCCCCTGGGCATGGTCGATGGCTTCCTGCAAGCCCCAGAAAACCAGCAGGCACTCGACCTGCTCGCCGACATGGTCGCGACCGACACCTTCGTCTATGTCGAGCCGTCGTGCATCAAGTTCCTCAAACTGATCCAGAAAATACAGGCCGCCATGTCGGGGACGGCCTTCCGCGGCGGCGCCGGGGGCGCCGGCGGGCTCGGGGGTATCCCCGGGCTGCCGGGCGGCAACGACGGCGCGGATGGCGACGAGGGTTTTGAGGAGAACGAGCTCGCGATGCTGAAGGTGGCCGCCGCCAACCTCGACCTCGTCGTCATGCCCGACATCGTCTGGGGGTTCAGGATTACGAAGCCGGACGCGGCAAAAGCCCAGCTCGCGCGGCTCGAGGCGCTCGCGCAGTTCGCCGCCCAGGCCGACCCCGATCTCGCCGAGCGGTTGACCCGCAAGAAGGCCGCCGGTGGTGACTTCGTCGTGCTCACGCTCCCCGCGAAGCTGGCGACGCGGCGGCTGGACGCCGCGGTGGCCGACCTCGGCCTCGACGAGGCTCCCGGCGGCCAGGGAGCCGCGATCGGCAAGTTGCTGGAGCGGCTTCGCGGGCTCGATCTCGTGATCGCCCTCGGCCTCGTCGGCGACCGCGTGATCCTCTCGGTCGGTGATTCGCTCGAGCACCTCGACAAGCTCGCCCTGCCGGGAAGCGGCCGCAAGGGCCTGATCGCCCACCCGGCGCTGGCCCCGTTCCTGCCCCACAAGGAGAAGCGGATCACCGGGATCTCCTACACCAGCCGTGAGCTGGCCGAGGCCAACGCCGACCCGGCGACGACGATCTCGCAGTTGACCGCGGCCCTGGACAGTCGGGCCCTGTCCCTGGAGGTGGATCTGTCGCCGGAGGCCCGTGGCGAACTGAAGAAGTTCGCCACCCGGATGGTGGACATCGCGGCCAAGCGGCTGCCGCAGCCGAACGCCACGCTCGCCTTCTCGTTTCTCAGCGCCGAGGGCTACGAGGGGTATTCGTGGCTCTGGGGCAACACGCTCGGGCTCGATGGCACGGAGCCGCTCGGCCTGCTGTCGCGGGTCGGGGGCGCGCCGCTCGCCTTTGCCGTGTCGCGGATGAAGAGTGATCCGGCGGCCTTCGCCGACCTGGTGGCGGCTGTCGGTGAAGGCTGGCAGCTGTTCAAGAAGCACGGCCTGCCGGAACTCGACGACGACGACACGCGGGAGAAGGTCGAGGAGTTCGACGAGCACCTCGTGCCACTCATCGGGAAGCTCGCGGAAATCCTCGGCAAGAAGTTCGTTCCGGCACTGGCCGACGGCCAGGTCGGGCTCGTGCTCGATGCCACGGCGAAGGCGCAGCGGCTGCAGCGGGAACTGCCGACCGCGGATCCGCCGCTGCCGCTTCCCGACCTGTCGCTGGTCCTGCCGCTGCGGGACGCGGCCCTGTTTCGTGATGCGATGAGCGACCTGTTCGAACTCGGCGACGAATGGGTCGCGGCGCTCCGCGAGATCGATCCCGATGCGGTTCCGGCGGACTACGAGATTCCGGAGCCGGAGAAGACGAAACTCGACGGCGGCTCGGTCTGGTCCTATGCCCTGACCGGTGCGGGGCTCGACGAGCAGCTCCGGCCGGCGGTTGCGATCGGCGACAAGGCGGCCGTGTTTTCCCTGGTGCCCGCGCAGGCCGGCCGATTCTTGGCGGAGAAGAAACTGGAGACCGGCACGAGCCTCGCCGACTTCGGCAAGCCGCTCGCCGCCGCCGCCGCCGCCGACGTGCCCCGGATCGTGGACGCGATCAGGCCCTGGGTGGTCTACCTGATCCGCTACGCCGGCGTCACGCAGCACGAGGGCGAGGTCGACCCGGACCGTGCCCTCGACGCCGACGTCGAGACGCCCGAAGTCAAGGAGATCCGCGAGCACGTCGCCGTGATCCTCGACGCGGTCAAGGTGTTTCGCGGCAGCGTGGCGGAGACGACGGTGAACGCGGAGGCGACGGTGACGCACTGGCGGAACGAAATCCGCGACCTGCCGGCGGCGAAGTAGCCGCGGGTTGGCGGCCGAACAGCGGACGACTGGCTCTCGTAGGGCACTCGGGAGACCGACACGCATGGCACGGGGTGATCGTCTGGCCGTCGACCGCACGCTTCTCGGCTCGACCGTCACGTATCTGCACCACGGCATCGACCTCGGCGACGGCACCGTCGTGCACGCCCGGCCGGACGACTTCCGCAATCCGTTCGCCGGTGGGCGGATCGTGCGGACGACGCTGGAAGCGTTCGCCCTCGGCCGGCCCGTGCGTACGGTCGTCGATCCGCCCGCCCGGTTCGGCGCCGATGCGATCGTGGACCGGGCGGTCGCCGCGGTGGGCAGGGAGGGCTACAGCCCCGTCGTCGACAACTGCGAGCATTTCGCCACCTGGTGTGCGACCGGCAGGCGGGCCAGCCGGCAGGTGGACCTGGTGATGACCCGCGTGTCGGCCATGATCGGCCGGGCCGCTGCCGCCTTCTCCGCCCGCGGTGCCGTCGGCGTCGCCGAACGCATCGTCGTGCGGACGGCACTGGGCACGGCCGTGCGGCTCGGGCCGCGGTCCCTCGTCCCCGCCGCCATCGTGGCCGAGGGGGCGGCGCTCGCAGCCGAATGGCGGGCGCATCAGGCGGGTCTAACGGATGAAGCGAGTCGACGCAGCGGCGCGCGGGCGGGCTTGGCCACGAGCGTCGCCGCGTTCGCGTTGGCCGGCGTGCCTGGCGGAGCCGTTGGCATGCTGACCGGTGCGCTCGCCGGGGCCGCGGTCTGGACCGGCGGCTCCGCCGCGGCCGCTGCCGCCGCACAGGCCGCCGGCCGCCTGGTCCCGTCGTCGGACGCCGACCGCTGAGATACAGTTTCGGTTCCACATCCCCCCGGGAATCGAACACCATGGCCAGTGCACGCCTCTTCGTCTCGACCATCCTCCTCTGCGGGGCGCTCGCGCCCGCAGTCGCCGCCGCGGGCGAACCCGCCGAAACGATCTATCTCGGCGGCGACATCATCACCATGCGCGGCGAGAAGCCGGAATACGTCGAGGCGATCGTGGTGCGGGCGGGGAAGATCGGCTTCGTCGGCCCGGCGGCCGAAGCCAAGGCCTTCGCCGGACAGGCCGCGCGGACGGTCGATCTCGGCGGCAAGACGCTGCTGCCGGGCTTCATCGACACGCACGGCCACTTCGTCTATTTCGGCAAGAACCTCGTCGATGCCGACCTCTTCGGCTGCAGCGACATTCCCGACCTCCTTGCCCGGATGAAGAAGCAGGCCGCCCGGGCGCCGGCCGACGGCTGGATCGTCGGCTTCGGCTACCAGCCGAGGCAGATGAAGGAGGGACGGACTCCGACGATCGAGGAGCTCGACGAGGTCGCCCCCGACCGGCCCGTGATGATCGTCGATTCGTCCGGCCACCTGGGCGCGGGGAATTCAAAACTCTTCGCCATCACCGGGGTCACGGCCGACACGCCCGACCCCGCCGGCGGCTCGTTCGCCCGCAAGGCCGGCGGAAAGGCGCTCGCCGGCCCGATGGAGGAGACGGCGCTGAATGCGGTGCGGAGCAAGCGGCCGCCGTTCACGGGGGAACTGGCCGACGCCGTCATCAAGGGTGCGGCCGAGCTCTGGGCGCGCCACGGCCAGACGACGGCGATGGAGGCCGGGCTCGGCCTCGGCAGCGACGACATCCAGGTCGTGCTCAATGCGGTCGACAGGAACCTGCTGCCGATCGACCTCTACATCGCGGCCAAGGACTCGACGGTGGACGACACGCTCACAGCCGCCTACGGCGTGGCCTCGGCCTACAACCCCAAGCCCGACGGCACGCTGGAGAAGCTCCGTGCGGCCCGCGTCGATCTCGATCGGCGGTACGTCAACAGGGTGCGGCTCGGCGGCATCAAGTTCTGGCTCGACGGCAGCCTCGACACCGCCTGGTTCACGCAGCCTTACGCCACCAACCCGCCGGGCAAGACGGGATCGTACTCCGGCTTCCGGCAGATTCCTGACGCGGTGGTCGATGCCGCCTTCGACCGCTTCTGGGCGACCGACATGCAGATCCACATGCACATGAACGGCGACGCCGCTGCCGACCAGGCGTTGTCCGCGATCGGCAAGGCGGTGCGGAAGCACGGGATGCGGGACGCGCGGCCCGTCTTCGTCCACGCCTCGTGGCTGCGGGCCGACCAGATCGAGCGCATGAAGGCCTGCGGCGCGATCCCGAGCTTCCTGCCTTCGGGCATCGTCCCGGGGGGAGACGGCGTGATGCGGCTCTGGGGTCCGCAGCGGGCGGCGGGGTCCCTGGCGGCGCGGACCTTCCTGCGTGCCGGCCTGCCGTTCACCTTCTCTCACGACGCACCGGTGTCACCGCAGCCCTGGATTCTTGCGCTCGTCGACGCGGGCACGAACCGCACAAGCGGCAGCGGGCAGGTGATCGGCCCTGACGAGCGGATCTCCCCATATGACGGCCTGCGTGCGGTGACAGCGATGGCGGCCTACCAGCTCAAGGAGGAGCAGACGAAGGGCACGCTCGAGCCGGGCAAGCTCGCCGACCTGGTGATCCTCGAGAAGAACCCGCTCAAGGTCGAGCCGACGACGATCAAAGACATCGTGGTCGTGGAGACGATCAAGGAGGGGCGGACGGTCTACCAGGCCGCTCGCTGACGCACTCTGCCCGTCAGGTCAGAACTTCTGGATCAAGTCGAAACCGAGCATCGTCTGCTGATTGCTGATGCCGTCGTTGTAGGGGGTCCGCGGGCCGCCATTCGGGCCGCCGAAGAAGTCCCAGCGGAAGGCGGGCCGCATGAGGAAGTTGCCCGTCGGCGTCCAGTTCGGCCCGATCGTAAGCGAGTAGAAGTTGCCGGGCAGCGGGACGTGGTTGGGGTTGCTGGGCCGGTTGAGGCCCACACGGGTGCCGTCGGTGTCCTGAAACCACTCGAACCTCGCCCCCCACGCCCAGACGTCGCTGACGCGGTAGTAGAGATACTGGTCGATCCCGGCCCACAGCGCGGTGCCGCCGCCGACCAGCGCCTTGGCCTGCGTGCCGAGCCACTGGTGAAACAAATACTCCCAGCGGTCGGAAGGGCGGTACTCGAGGATCAGGCTGTACCGCGTGCGGTTCGCCGACGTCAGCGGCGGCGCGGGCTGGAAGAGCGGCGAGAAGTCGTTCCCTTCGTCGCCCGTGACGATGGCGAACGACGTGGCCAGGGAGTTGTCGTCGTTCTTGAGCCGGGCCCGGCCGAGGAAGTTCGCCTTGCTGTAGGGGGAGGCGAGCCCGTTCCAGCCGTTGACGAGTCCGGCGTCGAACTCCAGGTTGTCGGATGCGTTCCAGTTGACGAGCCCGCCCCAGTGGGTGAACGGGCCGGCAAACTGGTAGCTGTAGCTCTTCATGTAGAAGAAGTTCCCCACCGCCGGCACGCCCTCGTAGCCGACGATCGTGTAGAAGTGGCCGAGCTTGAGCGACACGTCCTCGCTGCCGAGCTCGGCATACAGCTGCGGGATCGCCAGGCCGTAATACTCGCCGCTGTTCCAGTCGCGCGGGCCCGGATTCGTCTCCCACCCCAGCGACATCGCGAGCGGAAAATCCTCGCCGTAGAGCAGGTCGGCCCGGCCGCCGATGCCGTTGGAGCCGTCGCCCGGCAGGGTCCGCTCCGCGACGATGTACACCTGGTTCATCATCGCCTCGTTGGCGCGATCGACGGCGTTGTAGGGACCGTTGAACTTGCTGGCTGGCACGCCGAAGTTGCCGACGAAGCCGCCGTCGAGCCAGCCGTAGACGCCCCCGCGATCCGGTTCCCCGAACAGGAACCAGTCCTGGCCGGACGGGATGATGCCCGTCATCACCTCGTCGACGAGGACAGGATCGGATGCCTCGAAGGCCCCCACCTGGCCCGGCTGGCCGACGAAGGCCCGTTCCTGGGCGTGGCCGGCGGTTGCAGCGGCGACCGCGGCCGACAGCACGATGGAGGTGAATCCGAACCGTTTCCCGTGAGCAATCATCGATGGGCTCCCCACGCACCGCGTCACGCTGCCGGGAGCGAGAGGACGGCGTCCGCCCGCCGGCCTCGCTCCCGCCGAATGCCGTCGGTTATCGGCGTGGGGGCCGTTCCGTCGGCTGCGTTGCAGACCCCACAAGGCAGCCACGGGGCTCTCCTCGCCCGGTCACGAAATCGGCACGGCCGGGCTCACTTGCCCCGCTTGCCACTCCGGCCGCTGGGCTTGCGCACCTTCCATGCAGTCGCCGACAGAATGGCCGCGACTGAACGGCGGGCCGTCGCCGAACCGATCGTTGTGCAGTCATCCCTCGGAACTCCTGCGCATGATCCGGCATCCGACCCCGCGATGTGCCGCCGTCGTGGCGGCGGCGGTGGCCTGCATCGGCTGGTGTGAAGCGGCCCGCGGCCAGCGTCGGCTGCCCGAGCGGGAGGAGCTGGAGACCGACCGCGACTCGTTCACGTTCGCCCCGACGACGGCCGGCCCGGGACTCTCGATTGTCGAGGCATCGTACTCGTTCATCGAGAATCGGTCCGCGCCCGAGGCCCACAGTGTCCCGGAACTGCTCCTGCGTCGCGGCATCGGTGAGAAGTTGGAGGCCCGCCTCGGCTTCAACTACGAGGCCGGGGGGCCGGGCCTCGTGTCCGGCAGCGAGTTCGGCGGCGAGGACATCGAGACGGAGGACGAGAGCCGCGTCCTCTACGGCATGAAGGCCGAGACCAGCGAGCAGCGCGGCTGGCTGCCCCGGTCCTCGGCCCTGATCCAGGGGTTCACCCCCGTCTCTGGGCCGTCGAACAAGTCGACGCTGATGCTCGGGGAGGCGTTCGGCTGGCGGTTCGCCAACGGCTGGGAATGGACGTCGGCCATCCGCTACGGCACCGGCTTCGAGGCGGCCGACGCCTTCAACCAGTGGGCACCGTCCACCGTGCTCAAGATTCCAGTCGGCCCGCGCTGGAACGTCCACGCCGAGTATTTCGCGATCTTGTCCTCGGGCAAGGAGACGCCGCTCGACGTGCAGTATGCGAGCTTCGGTGGTCATGTCCTTGCGACCGAGAACCTCGAGCTCGGCCTCCGGGTCGGCTGGGGCCTCAACGAGACATCGCCCGTTTTTTTCACCAACCTCGGCGTCGGCTGGCGGTACTGACCGGTGCCGCGTCCCGCCGGCGCGGCCGTTGCCCGGGCCCATCCGCCGCCTGTAGCATGCTGCCGTGATCACCTTCGACGATTTCGATGCCTGGGGCGAGGCCGTCAGCGGCGCGAGCCTGCAGCTCGTCTGCGACGCGGTCGAGACGCCCCGCTGGACGCTGGGGATCCTCGACCTCGGCGGCGTCGTGCTTCAGATGGCGGTGGAAGGCGGCGGCAATCTGTGCTACGGGGCCAACACGCACCCCGGCCCGCTCCTGTTCGTGCCGCTGAGCCATCCGGGCGGGCACTTCGTCAACGGTGCCGGCCTCGACGATGAGTCGCTGTTCGTCATTCCCCGGGGGGCCGATTTCAGCATCCGCGTCCGCCGCCGGGCGCACGCCTGGTGCTCCGTCGCCCTGCCCGACGGCGTCGACGTGGCGGCGTGCGGCGCGGTCACGAGCACGAAGATCGCCTGCGCGCCCGGTTCGCTGCCCGCCCTGCGCATGCTGGTCGCAACGATCTTCACCGCGTTGCAGGGCTCGGCAGCCGGTACCGTGGCACATCGGCTGGCCGGGCTCGAACTCCTTTCCACCACGCGGGCCTGCCTGCCTGTTGCCGGCCGGGCCCGGCCGCGGCCGGGCCGGCCCCAGCTCGACAGGCGGGTGATCATCCGCCGGTCGATGGAGACGCTGGAGGCCGCGCCCACGCTGCCGACGGCGGCCGAACTCGCCCGCAGCGTGGGCGTCAATGGTCGCACCCTGCTGCGGGCCTTCCAGGAAACCTTCGGCATCCCGCCGAAGCAGTATCTGCTGCTGCGGGAGTTGCACCGCATCCGGCGCGAGCTCGTCTCCGGCGCACCGGCGGATGCCACGGTTGCCGACGTCCTCGTCCGCAACGGGATCTGGGAGTTCGGCCGGTTCGCGGGCCGCTACCGGAGCCGGTTCGGCGAGTCCCCCTCGGAGACTCTCCGCCGCGGCCGGGCCGGATGCGAAGGGGCCTGACGCAGACGGGCCGGTCAGCGGTCCTTCCGCGTCCCGGCGTTCACCGCCTCCATCACCCGGTTGAGGTTGAAGCTCCCGGGCTTCTGCCGCGGCGGAAACTCCTTGAAGCTCTGCAGCCACTCCCCCACGTAGGCCGTCGCCGGGGCGATGGCGAACATGTGCTCCAGGTACCAGCGCTGGTAGTCCATGCCGATGTCCTGCGCCAGTTCGAATGGATCCATCCGCAGATTGACCAGCGTCGGCGCCCGCAGCTCCACGAACGGCTGCTGCCAGACGTGCATGCCGTGGGCCTTCTGCTCGAGGAACGTCAGCTTCCAGTTCTCGTAGCGCAGGGCCGCGACGCTGCCGTCGTCGGTCCAGTAGATGAACTCCTTCCGCGGCCATGGTGCCTGGCCGCGCAGCGCCGGGCCGAGGTCGTAGCCGTCGAGGTGCACCTTGTAGGCGCGGTCGCCGATCGTGCGCCCCTTCTTCAGGTCCTCCTTCGCGGTCGTGTCGCCGGCCGCGGCACAGAGCGTGGCCAGCATGTCCTCGTGGGCGCCGATGTCGTTGATCACGGTGCCGGGCTTGATGACGCCGGGCCAGCGGATGGCACACGGCACGCGGTAGCCCCCTTCCCACTGCGTGTTCTTCTCGCCGCGGAACATCGTCGTGCCGCCGTCCGGCCAGGTGAAGGCCTCGGCGCCGTTGTCGGTGGAGTACATGACGATCGTGTTCTCGGCGAGGCCGAGGGCCTCCAGCTTGGCGAGCAGCTCGCCGACCTGCCGGTCATGTTCGACCATGCCGTCGGCGTAGATGCCGAGGCCGGTCTTTCCCCCCACGCCCTGCTTGAGGTGGGTGAAGATGTGCATCTTGGTGGAGTTCCACCAGATGAAGAACGGCTTGCCGGCCTTGTGGGCCTTGTCCATGAAGGCGACCGTCTTCTCGTTCACCTCCTCGTCGATCGTCTCCATCCGCTTGCGGGTCAGCGGTCCGGTGTCGGTGATCCGGCCGTCGGCGAAGGAGTGGATCACGCCGCGCGGACCAAACCGCTTCTTGAACTCCGGGTTCTTCGGGTAGTCGGGATGCTCCGGCTCCTCCTCGGCGTTGAGGTGGTAGAGGTTGCCGAAGAACTCGTCGAAGCCATGGTTCGTGGGGAGCATCTCGTCACGGTCGCCGAGGTGGTTCTTGCCGAACTGGCCGGTCACATAGCCGCGGGCACGGAGCAGCGTGGCGAGCGTCGGATCCTCCTTCTTCATCCCCTCCGGGGCGCCCGGCAGGCCGACCTTCGTCAGGCCGGTGCGGATCGGCGACTGCCCCGTGATGAAGGCGGCCCGACCCGCGGTGCAGCTCTGCTGGCCGTACCAGTCGGTGAACATGCCCCCCTCGCGGAAGATGCGGTCGATGTTCGGCGTCCGGTAGCCCATCATGCCGTGGTTCAAGGCGCCGACGTTGAACTGCCCGATGTCGTCTCCCCAGATGACGAGGATGTTGGGCTGCCGCGGCGGGTCGGCGGCGAGCACGGCTGGTGTGGACAGGCAGACGGCGGCCAGCGCGGCGACGCAGGCGCGGCGGACACGGACGCAAAGCAACGAAAACATGGCCATGGTTCTCCGGAAGGAGCCGACATCATCGGGACGAAACGGCGCCACTGCCATGCACAAAGCGACAAAACGGCGCGGCCGCCACGATGCCGGTGGCTGCCTCGGGCCAGTGTGAACCTCAGCCCGCCGGATCGGGCCTGCGGGCGTCGAGGCGGGAAACTGCCTCCGGTGCCGCACCGAGGAGCGGCGAGTGGGCGAGATACCGCTCGGCCATTTCACGCCGGCCGCGGGCGCGCAGCATGGCGTAGACATGGAGTTCGAAATGGAGCCGCAGGCCGCGTTCGGCATCGGCCTCACCCCGACAGCTGAACACCCCGAGCAGCGCCTCGGCCGTGGACAGTCTGTCTCCGGCGGACTGATCGCGGAGCCAGTAGCGGCTCGGTGCCGCGCCGGCGTCGGCCAGCCGAACCCGGCGGCCGAGTCCCGCGCAGGCACGAAGCATCTCGCCGGCCTGCCGCCATGTGCCGTCGAGCAGGATCACCGGCTGGCCGGGACGCTCCGCCGGGTCCGGCGCCGGGAGCGGATCGCCGTCCGGATGGAGGATCCACGGCTCCCGGCCGCCGGCGCCGGCGGCGGCCGGGAAGCCGGCAGCGGGGTGAGCCCGCGTCTCCCGCTGGTAGATGTGGCAGGCGGCACCGGTCACGGCGCGGGCCACGAGCCGGCCCGTGCTCGACGGCTTGTGGTGCTCGTGCCGGTGAATGAGCACATGCACCATGAGACGCGTCGCCACCGGCGCAAGCAGGCCGCACACGCACCAGCGCGGCGGCAGGCAGCACCGCGGGCAGCGGGCGGCACCGGCGAGCACGACGCTTCGTCCCATGAGATCAGGCCTACTCCTCCCGTGGCGTCTCCGACACGTCGTGGGGGACGCGTCGCTCCTGATGCGAGACAATTCTCCGCGCGGATGCCAGGTGTCGGGCAAGCATTCGGTCGGCGCCGATCATTTTGCGGCCGTACCCGGCGGCGGGGTCGTGGGCGGGGCGGGATCTGGCCGACGGCGGCGATCTGTCCGATACTGCTGCCCGCCCCCCGGTTCGGGTGGCGGGTGAGGAACCGGGATGCCCCTGAAGATCTTCTACGTCGAGCGGCTCGAGGACGTGCTCGGCTCCGTGCGCGAGTTTCTCGAGCGGCCTGGTGACCTGTTCGCACGGCCCCGGATCGTGGTGCCGACGGCGGGTGCCAAGGCGTGGCTGTGGAGTGAACTGGCCAAGACGCTCGGGGCGACCGCCGGAGCGGAGGGCGGCGGTCGGCCGGCCGGCGACGGCATCATCGCCAACGTCGACTTCTCCTACCCCGGAACATTCTCGGCGCTTCTCGAGCCTGCCGCCGGTCCGCCGGTCGGGCTCGACCCGTGGGACGTCGAGTCCCTGACGTTCGCGATCCTCGACGTCATCGCCACCGATCCCGCATACGCCGCGGTCGTGACGCGGGCCGGGGGGCCGTTGCGGGCCGCCCGGCGGATCGCCGACCGCTTCGATCACTACCACTTCCGCCGTCCCGGCATGATTCTCGAATGGGAGGCGGCGCGGGCCCGGCTCAGCCCGGCGGCTGATGGCGGCGTCATCCAGGCCGCATCGTTGCGAAACTCCGATCGCTGGCAATTCGATCTGTGGCGGGCCGTGCGGTCGCGGATCGGTCGCCCGAGCCCGCCGCAGCGGGACCGCGAGTCCTGCGGATCGGCCCCCGAGGCCATCCTCGTGGCCGGCCTCCAGAGCCTGTCCTTGCATCAGATCGAGCTGCTCACGCGACTGGCGGCGACGCCGTCCGCGTCGGGGCTGCCCTGCGACGTGCAGGTCGTGCTGGTGCATCCGTCTCCCGCGCTGCGGGCAACATGGGGTGCGGCCGCACCGCCCCCGTCGCCGGGCGTGTCACCGGCGCGGGTCGACGCCATGCCTTCGGCAGGCGTCGACCCGCTCGTCGACGCCTGGCTCCGCGGCAGCCGCGAATGCCAGTGGCTCCTTGCGTCGCAGGGGATCGAGCCCACCCATGCACCGCTGGGCTCGGCCGCTGCACGGCCGGGCGGGTCGCTGCTCGAGCGGCTCAAGCAGACGGTCGCGACCGGCAGCATCTCTCCGGCGGCAGTCCCCCCGTTCGACCGCGGTGACCATTCCGTGCTGATCCATCGCTGCCACGATCTGGGCCGGCAGGCGGAGGTGCTGCACGAGGCGATCCTCCACGCCTTTCGCGACCTCGAGCGGCTCGCCCCGCACGAGGTGGTCATCGTCAGCCCGCGGATCGCCGAACTCGCCCCGCATCTGGAGGCGACGTTCGCCCGTGCCGCACGCGGCGCGGGCGACGCCGGGATCGATCTGCCCCTGCTGGTGGCCGACCGCGGCATCCGCGAGGTCAGCCGCGGCGCGGAGCTGCTGGCCGCCCTGCTCGACCTGATCGGCTCGCGGTGCTCGGTCGAGGGAATGATGGCGGTGGCCTGCCACCCGCTGGTGGAGGCGCATTTCGGGTCGGACGACGACACCGTGGCGGTCTGGCGGCGGTGCATCGAGCGGACGCGAATCCGCTGGGGGCTCGATCCCGACCGCCGGCGGCGCGACGGCCTCGACCGCCCCGGCCTCGCGGCCCACACCTGGAGGCTCGGCCTGGAGCGGACGCTCCTCGGCGCCGTGATGCCCGACGGCGGTCCCGAGCCCGTCCTCGGCGGCGTCGTGCCGTTGGACCGCGTCGACGTGGCCGAGGTCGCCGACCTGGCGCCATTGGCGTCGATCTTCGCCATCGTCGACGAACTTGACCGGACGATCACGGCCCCCCGTCCGGTCCGCGACTGGTGCGATCTGCTCGAGACCGCCCTCGGCCGGCTCGCCGGCGAGGAGAACGACGAACTGGCCGAGCCTGTGCGGGAACTCGATGCCCTGCGGCAGGCCGCCGCGGCCGCGGCGCAGGATGGTCGGGCGAACGTCGCCGTGCCGTACCACGACGTGAAGGTGATCCTCGCCGCCACGTTGGCGGCGCCGGTAGGCCGGCAGCCGCTGCGGACCGGCATGATCACCGCCACCTCGATGATCCCGCTCCGCGGCGTCCCCTTCCGCGTGGTCTGCCTGGCCGGCTTCGACGACGTGGCAGTCGCTCCGCGCGACGGCGATGCGGAGGATCTCGCCGACCGTGAGCCGCGGCTGCTCGGCGACGCCGACCCGCGGCTCGAGGTCCGCCGCGGCCTGCTCGACTGCCTGCTCGCCGCGGGGCAGCGGCTGATCGTCACCTGCACCGGCATGGACGTGAAAAACAATGCGACGCTGCCGCTGCCGACGGCGCTCGCCGAATTCGTCGACTTCGTGGGGCGGCATGGCGTGCCGGCGGCGAATCCACCCCGGGCCGGGCATTCCGCCATCGAAATCTTTCATCCGCGGCATGCCTGCAGCCGGCGCAACTTCGTCGCGCGGGCCGGGGGCGTGGTCGGGGCGGACGTCCCCTGGAGCCACGACGTGGCAGCGCTGGCCGCCGCCGTCGCGCTCGGGCGGGACGTGCCGTCGCTCCCGCTGGATGCGGCGGGCGTCGCGGCCCCCGTGGAGATCGATTTCGTGGCGTTGGCGGAGTTCATGCACGACCCGCTCTGGCCGTACGTGCGCAAGACGCTCGACATCACCACCTGGCGTGCGGACGAACGCGCGACCCCCGCGCTGCTCCCCTTGGAACTCGACACGCTCGAGCGGCGTCGCCTGCTGGATGGCTATCTGGCGGGAACGCTCGTGGCGGCCGACCGGGGGGCGTTTCGGCGGTCCTGGGAACATGCCGCCCGGGCCCAGGGGGACGTCCCCGTGCTCGGTTTTGGCGATGCGGTGCTCGACGAGATCACGCAGTTCGTCGATTCGCTCGTGGCCGTCGCGGAGCGGACGCTGGGAGCGCGGCTGTCCGCCTGCACGCCGGCCACGTTCGGACTGGATCTCGACGGCATCGCCCTGGCTGGGACGGTCGAGCGGTGTCTTCCCGATGCCCGGAACGTGCAGACAGTCGTCCTCGTCCGGCCCGACGCGATGAAGTCGTCTTCGCCCCAGTTCGGGCGGGCGAAGATGCTCGCCGTGGTCCTGCTGCTTGCGACGCGTGCGGCCAGACACCCCGTCGAGCGCGCGGTCATCCTCAACCGCCACGAGGACTGGCATCCGGGAGCGGTCAAGGCGAACGGTGAGCCGCTGCCCGCCGCCCAGGCACGCACGATCACGCTCGCCCCGACCATCGACGCGCCGCGGGCCCGGCAGCTGCTCGGCGAACTGTGCATGCTCTACCGGACGGCGGCGACGGTGCCGCGGGCCGGCTTCGGCGGCGCGAGCCTGCGCGTGGGCGACGACCGTGAGTCCGCCCGCGACGCCTTCGCCACCTTCGTGTCCGGCCAGCGGTATGCCGACGGCAACGAGGCGGTCGTCTACGGGGCCCAGCCCGATTTCGACGCGGTCTTTCCCGACGATCCCGCTGTGACCGATTTTTTCTCCCGCTATCACGCGCTGACGGCGGTCAGCCGCAGGTACGTGTACCAGCCCGATGAACCTTGACCTCGCCACGGATCCGTTCACCCACGGCCTCGTCGTCGAGGCCAGCGCCGGCACGGGGAAGACCTATGCCGTGGCGGCCCTCGTCACGCGCGAGCTCGCCCTGCGCGAGGACCTGCGGATCGGCCAGATCCTGATCACCACGTTCACGCAGAACGCGGCGGCCGAACTCCGTGACCGCGTTCGCCGGCGGATCGCCGAGACCACCGCGGTGCTGCGGGGCGGGCCGCCGCCGGCCGCCGATCTTGTCGCCACGGCGCTGGCGAATGCGGCCCCGGCCGAGGTGGCCGCCCGCGTTCGGCGGCTGGAGCGGGCGCTGGTGGAGTTCGATGCGGCGACGATTTCCACGATCCACGGCGTCTGCAGCCGGGTGTTGCGGGCCGCCGGGGTCGAGATGGGCACGATCACCGACGCCGACGAGGCGGAGCGGATCGTGGCCGAGGTGGTCAACGACCTGGTCGTCACCCGCTCGACCGCCGAGCAGTGCTGGGATGAGTCGCGGATCCGCAGACTCGTGATGGCGAAGCGCGACGACCCGCTGCTCGAACTCTGGTTCGATGGGGCGCACGCCGACCTCACCGCCGCCGCCCGGCAGCGTTTGGAAGCGGTCCGCGACCTCGTCGCCGCCTGCGAGGAACGCATCGACGCGGCGCTGTCCGGGGCGCCCGGCTATGGCGACCTGCTGCGGATCGCCCGTCAGGCGGTCTGCGACGCGCCGCGGCCCGAGGTTCTCGCCGGCCTTCGGCAGCGGTTTCGGCTGGCGATCATCGATGAAGCCCAGGACACCGACCGGCAACAGTGGATGATCTTCAGGGGGATCTTTCCCGGACTCGACGACGGCCGGGCATTGGTCAGCGTCGGTGACCCGAAGCAGGCGATCTATGGGTTTCGCGGGGCCGATGTCCGGGCCTACGTGGATCAGGCGGGACAGGCCAAGCGCGACGCGGCGACCCGGGCCAAGCTCTACCGCACGCTGCCCGTGAACCGCCGGTCCGACGCGCCCCTCCTGGCCGCGGTCAATGCCGCCTTCGCCGGCCAGACGTTCGGTCCCGGCATCGAGTACCTCGACGTGGCCGCGGCGCCGGGGCGGGAGGCGGCCGGCATCCGCAACATGCCCGCGAGCGTGGAGTTCGTGGAATTGCCGGGGGCGACCCGGCAGGTGGCGCTGGTCGATCCCGTGGTCGGCAAGGTGATCGAGATCCTCGACGACGCCCGGCTCGCGACGCCCGACGAGCCGGTGCCCGGCGTCCGGCCCGTGGAGCCGCGTGACATCTGCATCCTCGTTCGCTCCAGCGGGGTCGGGCGGCTCGTGGAGCGGGCGTTGGCGCGGACCAACATCCCGGCCGTCATGGGGGGCACCTCGAGCGTGATGAAGAGCGCGATGGCCCTCGACGTCCGCTCGTTGCTCGAGGCGTGCGCGCAGCCGTGGAACGTCGGCCGGGTGCGGCGTGCCGCAGCCACCCTGTTCATCGGCCGGTCGCTCGCAGACGTCTGCGGCCTGGGTGACGACGTCCTCGTGGAGATCCAGGACAGGCTCATGACCCTGAGCCGTCTGCTGGTGACGAAGGGGCTGGCGGCGTTCGGGGCCGCGGTCGAGGCCGACGAGGCGACGATGGCCAGGATCGCGGCGGGCCGGCACGGCGAGCGAAACGTGACGGACTTCCTCCACGTCATCGAGGTGATGAACGCCCAGGCGCCGGGCCGCGGCCGCACCCCGGAGCAGGCGTTGGAAATCTTCAGCCACCTCGCCGGCATCGACGAGAAACACGACCTCGTCAGCCGCCGGGTGGAGAGCGACGCCGACGCGGTGAGAATCCTCACGATCCACGCGGCCAAGGGGCTCGAGTTTCCCTGCGTGATCGTCGCCGACCTGTGGAAGGAATCGGCCGCGGCCCCCGGCAGGCCGACGGTGTTCTACGACGACGACGGCATCCGCAAGCTCGACATCGGCTTCGCGCTCGACATCGACACCGGCCATGCGCGGCGCCGCCGGCAGGCGGCCGACGACGAGGAGACGCGGCGGCTGCTCTACGTGGCGTGCACGCGGGCCCGGAATTATCTCTGCGTCGTTGTCGCCCGCGGCTTAGCCGACCGCCAGGGCGGGCCGCCGCGGCTGAGCATCCTCGAGCAGACGATGACGCTCCCCGCGGTCTGTGCGCGGCCGAACGGCCGCATGCGGCTCACGCGCACCCTGGCGGCCGCGGCCGCCACGGACCGGCTGACGGTGGCCCCGGCGCCCGCCGTCACGACGACCTATCGCCGCACCTCGTTCACCAGCCTGACCGGCGGCCGCGGCCATGAACGGGGAAACCCGTTCGCGCCCGAGGGGGGCGGCTACGACGAACCGTCCGCGGCCGGGGAACTTCCAGCGCCGACGCCGGCCGCGGCGTCCGCGACGCTGCCCGTGATCGATCTGCCGGCGGGCGTGGGGGTAGGCCGCGTCATCCACGAGATCTTCGAACACGTTGACACCGCGTGCCGGCCGCTCGTCGACGAGGTGCGTCGCGTGGTGCGGGAGCGGGCCACGGCGGGGCGACTCCGATCGTGTCACGATGAACTCGTCGGCGTCGTCACCGATACGCTGGAAACGCCCCTCGGCGGCCCGTTTGGAGCCGTCAGCCTGGCCGTCGTCCCGCCGCACGACCGGCTCGCGGAAATGACCTTCGAGATGGGGTTGGCAGCGGTCGGCAGAGGCGTGCGGGTGAACGTGATCGGCGCCGTGCTGGCGGAGACGATCGCCGCCGACGACCCGCTCCGGCCCTACGCGGAGACGCTCGCGGGCGCGGCCTTCGACCTGGAGCTCGGCGGCCTCCTCAACGGATCGATCGACGCCCTCCTTCGGCTGCCGGGCAGCACGCCCGACCGGCCCCGGCTGCTGCTCTGCGACTACAAGAGCAACAGGCTGCACCACGCCGCCATGGCCGATCCGCTGCAGGCCTACGCCCCCGAGCGGCTCACGGCTGCGATGGAGGCGAACCACTATCCGCTGCAGGCGCTGCTCTACGGCGCGGCCGTCTGGCGCATGCTCCGCTGGCGACTGCCGGAGGCGGATGCCGATGCCTGCATCGCCGGCGTGGCGTATGCGTTCATTCGGGGCATGAAGGGCCCCGCGACCCCGGTCGACGGCCGCGGCCACCGGTATGGGGTATTCGCCTGGGAGCCGCCGCGCGGCCTGTGGCGGCGGCTGAGCGCTGCGCTGATGACGCCGCGGATGACAGGAGGCTCCCGATGAACGTCCCTCCCGAGCTGCAGGCATACCGCAAGGCGGGCCTCATCGGCCGTGACGACATCGCCGCGGCGGCGCTGCTCGTGGACATGGCCCGACGCGACGGAGGGGGCGAACCGGGGCTGCTGGCCTGGGTGGGCATGTGCCTCGCGCTGCAGACGGTCCGCGACGGCCACACCTGCGTCGACCTCTCCCGCATCGGTGCCTGGGCCGGCAACCTCGATCCGGCCGCGGTGCATGCGCCGCGCTGGCCCGCCGCACCGGCGGAGTGGGTGGAGCAGCTGCGGGAAGCCGGGCCGCTCGTCGGCCTGCCGGGGGATCGCAAGCCCTTCATCCTCGACGAGCACCGGCTCTACCTGGCACGGGCGCGGGCCGAGGAGGACGCGATCGCGAATGCGATCCGGGCCCGTGCCGCGACGGGCACGATTCACATCCTGCTCGGCGGCCCGGGAACGGGAAAGACCACGCGGGTCGCCGAGGACCTGATCGGGCGGTTGCGGCCCCTGCCCGCCACGGATCCGGGGCCGACGTTCGCGCTGGCCGCGCCGACCGGAAAGGCGGCGGCGCGGATGGCGGAGGTGCTGCGGGAACGCTGCCAGGCAGCGGGTGCGCCGGCGGCCGTGATCGCCCGGGTGACGGCGGCGCCGACGCTGACCGTTCACAGGCTGCTCGGCTACGACCCGCGCCGCGGCAACACGTTCGCATATCGGGACGGCAACCCGCTCCCCTACGACCTGGTGATCGTCGACGAGGCGTCGATGCTGTCGAGCACCATGATGCACCACCTGCTCGCGGCCCTCCGGCCGGACGGGGAACTTCGGCTCGTCGGCGACCCGGACCAACTGGCGAGCGTCGATGCGGGCACCGTGCTCGGCGACATCGCCGCCTCCGAACTCCGTGCCGGCGACGCGGGCCTGCTCGACGGCCGGATCGAGCGGCTGACGAGGGTGCATCGGACGGAGTCGCAGCACATACTCGACCTCGCCCAGGCGATCCGTGGGGGGGATGCGGCGGCGGCGTTCGCGATCCTCGCGGCGGGAGCCGCCGACGTCGTCTGGCTCGATCCCGGCAGCCGCACCGCGGTCGATGGCGCCGTCGACGAGGCGACGCGGCATGCGGTCGCGCTGCAGGCCGCGGCCCGGGCCGGCGAGCCGCGGGCGGCGCTCGAGGCCAAGGGGAGGCTGCAGGTGGTCTGCGCGCATCGTGATGGTCCGCTGGGCGTGGCCGGCTGGAACGCGCGGATCGAGCAGCGGCTGGGGATCCGGTCTCCCGACGCCTGGTACTCTGGCCGCCCGGTGATGGTCACGCGCAACAACCGCGGCCTGAACCTCTCCAATGGCGACGTCGGCGTGGTCGTGCCCCGGGATGACCGGCGTGAGGCCGTCTTCGGCATGCCGGAGGCGCCGCGTGCCGTGCCGGTGTCGCGGCTCGAGGACGTGGAGACGGTCCACGCCATCACGATCCACAAGAGTCAGGGCTCCGAATACGAGCACGCGATCGTTGCGCTGCCGGAGAAGCCGAGCAGGATCGTGACCCGCGAACTGCTCTACACGGGCGTCACCAGGGCCCGCGACAAGGTGACCGTCATCGGCTCACGCGCGGTGATCGAGGCGGCGATCACGACGCCGATCCGCCGTGCCACTGGCCTGGCCGACCGGCTCGCGCGGCCGTGACGGTTTCGCGATGCCGACCAGGTTCCCCGCCCCGCGGCCGAGGTGCTATGCTCGGCTCCGACGTCTGCCAAGCGTGGCGTCGGCCGGATAGCGGGCGAGCCGCGGTGCGTCGGCAACGGTCATGCCCTCCCTGCCCGCCTCGACCAGGGTCTGCCTGCGTCCCCACAACTCCCAACCGTCATGTCGATTCGCATCGTCCATACGGCCGACAATCACATCGGTCTGCCCTTCAAGCAGTATCCGGCGGAGGTGGCCGCCCGGTTGGTCGAGGAACGGCACGCCGCCCTGGGCCGGCTCGTGGACATGGCGAACGAACGGCAGGCGCATTTCTTCGTCGTCGCCGGTGATCTCTTCGACTCGACGCGGGTCAAGGCCGCGGATGTCGAGCGGGTGGCCGGACTGTTGCGGGGCTTTGCCGGCGTCGCGGTGATCGTGGTGCCTGGCAATCACGACCACCACGCCGGCCCGGAGACGGAGGTCTGGAAGCGATTCCGCACGGCGATCGAGGGCGACGCGCGGATCGACCTGCTCGCGGAGCCGGTCGTCGCGTCGTACGACGTGGATGGCCGGGCGGTGCATCTGTTCCCTTGCCCGTGCCGCTCGAAGACCGGTTCCGAGCCCGCCATCGGCTGGGTCGCGGATGCCGCCCGGGCCTGTGCGGATGGCCTGCGGATCGGCATCGCCCACGGCAACGTGACGGGACTCGGCCTCGATGCCGAGGGGCAGTACTTCACCATGGAGCCGCAAGCCCTGGAGGCGGCCGGCATGGCGACCTGGCTGCTGGGCCACATCCACGTGCCGTTTCCGCCGGCGGAGTCGGGCGAACGATCGGCCTTTTTCATGGCCGGCACGCACACGCCCGACTCGCTCCGCTGCCGGCACGCCGGGTCGGCCTGGTGGATCGAGTGCGACGAAAACCGGGTGACCCGTTACGAGCGGCTCTCCTCGGGGCGGATCATGTTCAGGAGAATCGAGCGCGAGCTCGTCTCGGCCGAGGACGTCTCCGCCCTCGTCCGCAGCTGCGAGGCTCTCGATGCGGGCACGACGCTCCTCGACCTTCAGCTCTCCTGCCGGCTGTCGGCGGGCGAGCAGGCCGACCTCGGGAGGGCGGTCGACCGGCTGCGGCCTCGGTTTCTCTGTCTCACGGAGGAATCGGACGTCCACGAGCGGATCGACGCCGCGCGGATCGAAGCCCGGTACCGTGACGGCGGGCTGGCCCATCGGCTGCTGACCGCGCTCTTGGCGGACGTGGAGCATCCCGATGCCGCGACGCTCGCGCACGACGTCATCGAGGAGCTGTCGAGGACATGAGGCTCCGGTCGATACGCCTGCATCCGTTCGGCCGGTTCACGGATCGCTCGTGGGACCTGGCGCAGCAGCTCGTCGTGATCCACGGCCCGAACGAACTCGGCAAATCGACCCTCCGGCAGGCGATCGTTCATACCCTGTTCACGCCCACGAACCTCACGCCGGGCCGCTTCAAGGAGACCGTGCAGCCGTGGCTGCCGCTGCCCGGCGGTGATCATGCCCAAGTCGAGTTGACGTTCGAGCATGGCGGCTCGACCTGGACGTTGGGAAAACGCTGGGGGGCCGGGCAGGCCAGCCGGCTGAGTGACGGCACGACCACCGTCGCGGATCCGAAGAAGGTGCAGAGCCTGCTCGGCGACATGCTCGGCCATGGCGAGGCGACCTTCACCCACGTGCTGTTCACGGGACAGGCGGAACTCGAGCAGACGCTCCAGACCATCGAAAAAAACGCCGCCGATATCAGGGATGTCCGCGACCTGCTCAAGGCCGGCGCGGCGGCCGCCGCCGACGTCGACGAGCAGCGGCTGCGGCGGGCGGTCAACGAGCGGATCGACAAGGCGTTCGGCCGCTGGAACGACGACCGCGGGCGGCCCGAGCGGCAGTCCGGCCAGGAGAAGGTGCTCGCCAACCGCTGGATCAACGGCGTCGGCACGATCCTCAAGGCGTGGTACGCCTGGCAGGACGTCGTCGCCGAACAGGACGACGTGCTGGCGATCGAGCGGGAGATCGACGGCGTCAGCCGGGAGGTCGGCGAGGCCGAGGGGAGGCTCGCGGCGGCGACCGGTTTCGTGGCGACGTATGGCCCCTTGCGTGCCGACCTCCACGAACGCAGCCTGCTGGACGAGCGTGTCGGCAGGCTCACCGAGCAGGCGGCGACGCTTGCGGAGATCTACAGGAACTGGCCCCGGGCCGAGGATGCGATCGCCGAGTGGGGGCGTCGTGGATCGGAACTGGACGAAAGACACCGAAAACTGCAGGCCGAGTTGGCGACCGCCAAAAAGCGGTCGGAGGGGGCCGCGGTCCGGGCATCCTTTGGCAGGCTCGAGTCGGCGAAGCAGGCCTGGGAGCAGGCCGAGGCCGACGCGGGCCGCCTGCCCGATCCGGGGCCGGAACGCAGCGCCACGATCCGCAGGCTGGAGGCCGCGATCACCGCGGCCGAGGCGGTGCTCGCGGCACGCTCCCTGTCCTGGCGGATCGAGTCACGCGGCACGAGCGACGTGACGATCGAACGGGGCCGCGGGCCCGGCGAAATGCTGCCGGTGGGGCCGGCCGGTCTGAGCGGAACGGCCGAGGCGCGGGTGCGGATGGTGGCCGGCGACATCACGTTGACGGTCGACAGCGGGGGCGACGACGTCGACGCGATGTTCGCTGCACTGGCGGCGGATCGCGAGCGGCTGGCGCGGGAACTGCAGGCGTGCAACGCGCCGACGGCAGCCGACGTCGCGATCATGGCGGAGAAGCGCCGGGATGCCGCGGCCCGTGCCGCGGAGCGCAAGGCGAGTTACGAAGGTGCGCTTGGGGGGCGCTCCTTCGACGAACTGGCCGCGGCGATCAAGGGCCTCGACGGGCTCGCTGCCACCCGCGACGTGACGACGATCGAGTCGGAGCTGGAGCAGGTGCGGAGCGGCCTCGCCGCGGGCAAGAGCCGGGCGGAAGAGCACCAGAAGGCGATCGACGGCTGGAAACAATCCCACACCGACCGCGACGCGCTCGAAGACAGACTGCTCGAGACCAAACGGACGCTGAAGGAAGCCGAGGCCGCCCGCGCCGCGTTGGCCACCCTGCCCGAGGAATTCGACACGCCGAAAACGCTGATCGAAAAACTCGACGCCGCCCAGGCGGACCAGTTGGCGATCCAGCGGCTGCTGACGGAGAAGCAGGGGAAGTTCGTCGAACTGACGATCCGGCTCGGGGAGCGTCGCAGCCAGGAGCTCGCGGAGCGGGCGGAAGCCGCGGAGCGGAGGTTTGCCCGGGCGCGGACGGAAGGGCGGGCGTATCTGCGAATCAGGCAGGAGCTCGAGCGGATCGCGGCGGATGCCGGAGAGGACCCGCTCCGGGCGTTTGGCGACCGGGTCGCCAGCATGTTCTCCAGGATCACGGGCGGCGCGGCGACGCTCGAGTTTGCCGGCCAGCTGCCGGCGCAGGTCGTGCGTGGTCCGGTCGCGCTGCCGCCGGACCGCCTGTCCCACGGCGGTGGCGGCGCGCTCGCCCTGGCCGTGCGGCTGGCGATGGCGGAGGCCTACCTCGCGCACGGGGGCGGTTTCCTCATGCTCGACGACCCGTTCGTGCACTTTGATCCCGGGCGGATGGCGATTGCCGCGGCCCTGCTGCGGGAGTGTGCGGAGAAGGCGCAGGTGCTTTTCTTCACCTGCCACGATCACCATGCGGCGCAGTTGGTGCCCGGGAAGGATCCGGCCGTCACCTGAGCCGCCCGCGGCCACCCGGTCGTCAGTCGGTCGTCCAGCGGCTCTCGTACACGGTGTCCTTGCGAGGCATGATCACCGACCAGCCGATGAGTTGTCCGTAGGGGTGGTCGATCGTGTAGCGGGCCATGAGCGGTTCGACATTGGCCGGAGAGCCGCGGGGATAGCGGACGAGATCGTACCGCCGATACGGATGATCCTCCGGGAACAGCAGCCACACCGTCACCAGGTCGGCGTCGAACTGCATCACGAGCGGCATGCGGCCCGGGGGCAGGGATGAAAACCGGACGGCGCCACCGAGCTCGAGTGTGATCGGGGTGTCGAGCGATGCCTGCGAGAGGTCGCAGTGGAATTCGTAGCGGACGGGCCGGGCGTCGGTCGGCGATGCGTCCACGCGCCGCACCGCGATCGGATACGGCGTCTTCGGCTGGCGATACTCGACGTCTTCGATGTCGAACGCCGTGCGAAACACCACGCCACGCTGCCGCCGCGCCGCATCGCCCAGCCGGAGCACGACGCGGTCGCGAAAGTGCACGCGGCCGCCCGCGTCGGGGCGGAGGCTCCCCGACCAGGCATGGCGGAGGTCGTTGATCCGACTGTAGGAGAGGATCTCGACACCGGCGTAGTCATCCGCAGTGGGTGCGGGGGCCGCGCCGACGTCGATTTTCTTCCAGCGGTCGAACGGATCGCTCTCGACGAGGTCGAGCACGATGCGAATGTCGGGATCTCCCTTCGCGATCGAGTTGATCACGCTGGTGAGCATTTCGGCCCGTCGATGCAGCCTGTAGAACCGGATCGGCAGATAGACGAAGAGCAGGCCGGCCAGGGCGACGTAGAGGTACGTCGGCCAGTCCTTCCAGGCGAGGAGCGTCGACCAGACCTTCCGCTGACTCGACCGCCGCAGCAGCGCCGCGACCCGTGCGGTGTCGTTCGTGGCACTGGTGCGGCCGGTGCCCGTGGCCTGCTCCGCCGCCGTGGCCGTCGGCCCGCCGCGGACGACCGACGACCGGCCCGGCACGGGCTCCCAGGGTGGCCCTTCCACCATCGGCTTGGGCGCGGTGTCGGCGTAACGCCGGTGGTGGCTCCGGGCCACCTCGTATCCATGGGCGACCAACGCGTTGACCTCGAGGTCGCTGAATCGGTCGAGATCGGTACGGATGCTCGACACCTCGGCCTGCACCACGGGGTGCAGGGCGTGTGGATCGTCATGGGGATGGACGACGTGGGTCACCGGCAGGAACTGAAAACCGTTGCGTTCGCCGAAGTTCTCGCGCTCCAGTTGCCAGACCCTGTCCCAGAGGATGTCGGAGGCCCGGATCGATTGGGCCACGAAACCCAGCGGCGCGTTTCCGAGAATCTGGAACGGCTTCCCGGCGTCGCTCACCATGATCTGGTCGAACGTCCGGCCGCCGTGCCGGACGAGCCAGGCGAATCCGCGCGTGCCGAGGTTGTCGTAGACACCGCCGTCGGTGAACGACTCGGTGGGAAACTGGCCCTCGTGAACGCCGAGATCGGCGGCCGACATTTCCACGGGTGGAAAGAACCCCGGAAACGCCGATGAGGCGCTGACCACCTTTGCGATGCTCGCCGTCTGCCCGGCGACGTGACGAAACGGTTCGGCCGAGCCGGCATCGCGGGTCTGGATGTGAAGGCCGTCGCGGTTGAACACCGCCATCACGCCGTCGCTCACGTTCGTGGCAAGCACGTGCAGGGCCGGCTGCTCGGGGAGTTCGAAGAGCCGCCGGTCGCCGTAGAGGAACTGCCGATACGCCCGTTCCAGGAGGGCATTGGGGGTCAGCTGCGGCGCGTGCCAGCCGGCGAGCTTGGCTGCCAGCCGTACCGGAAAGAGCAGGGGGAGCCGGCGCACGATGTGGTTGCGCACGTCGTGCTGCACGAACCGCACGATCTCCGCGGCGGCCTCGCCGAATGCCCGGTCGTCGCCGGTGTAGCGGTCCCAGTTGAGGACCAGGTGTGCCCCGAGGATGCTGCCGCCGGAGACGGCGGCGATGTCGCTCAGCAGCGGGAGAGTGCCGCTGTCGCGGAGGTAGCGAATCACGCCCAGGTGGTAGAGCGTGGCCCGAAATCCTCCGCCGGAAAGGGCGAGTCCGATGGCGGCCATGGGCGAATCAGGGGGCGGTCGAGTGTCGCGTCCGGGACAGGTCCGGGTGCCGTCCGGGGGAAGGATAGCATGGTTGCCGAACCGCAGCGGACATGCAGTGAACGGAGGGCCGGAGGCCCGCAGAGAATGGCCGGTGACGTGGCAGGGTCAGCCCTCGACCCACGAAAAGCCCGATGGACCTCAGGCCCAGGCGTCCCATGGGTTTCCCTGCCGTGGCGGCGAATTCCGCTCCGTGGGTTGAGCCGCGATCGATGGACTGCCTACCATGCAGTCATCGGTCCCCGGTGACGGCCGGGGAGATAACAGCCTGGCGGCGATCTCGCAGTGATCGCGACGGCTGGGATTCCTCGTAGCAAAGGAGGTGGTCTAGTGACGCAAGACTGTACCGGAGGGCTGCGCCGATAGCGGCGAGTCGACGGGCCTGCCGTTGATGCAGCCCACCAAATGATTCCTACGGCTGCCGCCTCCTCGTGGGGCGGCAGTCTTTTTTTGCAGACGACACTGCGTCGAAGCCGATCGCCGTGCAGAAGTCGGAGACCTGCATGGGCCGCGAGCACGATCGTCTGCCCCGCGATTCCGCACGACCCCGTCGCCTCGTCCTGCCGCAGTTGCCTGCCTTCGCGGAACGACCCCTCCAGCCCCGCACGGGACCAGAGGATCTGTCACGAGACCTGCTCAGGATTCGGAGAGGCCGTCAATGAAAGCCGTGCGAAGCGGCCAACGTCTCTTCCTCGGCCCGTTGTGCGTCGACAAGCGGCCAGAGCGTGTCGATGTCGTCCTTGAACAGGTCGCCGATGAGAATGTCGGTGATAAGCGGCTTGCGGTCGGGATGCCGACGGACGAACTTGCCGAAATTCAGTCCGTCATAGAAGGCGCAGACAAGTTTCCGCATCCGTTCCATGCCGGCGATGTATCGGGGGCCCCAGGCACCAAGGCGGGCGGCCGATGTTTCGCCCGCGGCGAGGGCGGCGACGATCGCATCCGCTGCAAGCGCCCCGCTTTTGAGAGCGAGCAGAATGCCCGACGAGTACAGCGGATCGAGAAACCCGAAGGCGTCGCCGACCAGCACCCAGCCGTCGCCGGCAACCTCACGGGCCCGATACGAATACTCCTTGGCGACGCGAAACGGCCCCGTCCTCTCCGCACCGACGAGTCGCGGTTGCAGCCCCGGGCAACGGTCCACCTCGGCGAAGAAGATTTCCTCCGCTTCCCGGCCGGGCCGCTCCTTGAACAGGTAGTCGAAGGAGGCGACCACGCCCACGCTCGTGATGTCGTCGTGCAAGGGGATGAACCAGAACCAGCCCTTCTTGCCCTCGGTCTGCATGACGAGCGTTGCGCCCGCATCACGGCCCACGTCCCGCTGTGCCCCCTTCCAGTACGTCCAGATCGCCGCCTTCTTGAGGAGCGGATCCCACTGTCGCAGTCCGAGCCGATCCTGTATCAGGCAACTCTGCCCTGCCGCGTCCACGACGACACGGGCCCGGATCACACGCTCCGATCCAGACTCGTCGATGCACCGCACACCCACGGCCCGACGACCCTCGAAGAGCACCTCGAGCACCCGCACCCCCTCGCGAACGTCGACGCCTCGCTCCCTGGCATTGTCGAGCATCAGCCGGTCGAACTCCGCCCGGCTGACCTGCCACGTCCGCGAACTCTCGTGCGGCTTGTAATCGGCGAAGTAAAACGGCTCGGAAAGTTTTCCCTGCTCGGAGACGAACTGGACGCTGTGCTTTTCAATGAACCGACTGCCGCGGAGACGGGCCAGCATTCCGATTCGGTCGAGCACCCAGAACGTTTCCGGAATCAACGATTCCCCGATGTGATACCGCGGAAACCGGTCGCGCTCGAGAAGCACGACCGAACCGCCTCCGGTGGCGACGAGTGTCGCCACCGTTGCCCCGGACGGTCCCCCGCCGATTACGATGACATCGGGTTCCGCCGCCTTGATCAAGGGATCGCCCTCTGGTTGTCCGTCAGGTTTGTCGGACAGGAATGCGCAAATTCATGATAGAAGCCGCGACCACATCGGCAACATCGGATGTGGGCTCCGTTCAGGGGCCGGATCGCGGGCGGAAGACTTTCCGGCCCGCGATCCGTTTGCCCTCATTTCCCCGCGATCGCGTGGGGCCCTCGACCGGGCCGCAAGCGTCGCCTCCTCGCCCTTTCAGGGCTCGAACTGCCGAAGGGCCTCCAGGGCCGCGATTGCCCGTGTAGCCCCGCCGAAATGACTCACCAGCTTCTTGGCCGCCACGAGATCCTCCACCGAAACCCGGACCGGCTTGGGACCCTTGGCTCCCTTGGCAGCGCCCGCGGCCGCGGACGCCCGCCGCCGACGCGGCCTGAATCCCATCCGCTTGAGCACCATGCTGACTTGCGGGGAGGAGACCTCGACACCCTGCTTCTGCAGGGCGGCGATGATCGTGATCGGCCGGGGCTTCTCCCCCTTCGCCTGCATCGCCTTGGCGACCTTGCGGATCTCCTCGGACTTGTTCGTCACTTTCTCCGCCTTGGCCGCTCGATCAACCTTCTTTTCCGACATCGTGAATGAATTCTCCTCGGAAGTCCAAGCATCACATGAAACATCACACTTCGTAACTATATAACACGTACCACCGGATACAACCCGCCGATTCGGCCCCGTCGTGCCGCCGGCACCCATGCCAGGCCCTTCCGGGAAGTTTTTGGGTCAGGAGCCAAGAGGGGGGTGTTCCTGCCATGTCGCCGGGCTGTGGAAGCAAGCGCAGGCATGGATGCCGAAGCGCAGCGGACATGCAGTGTACGGAGGGCCGTGAGCGCACACCACCGCCATGGAATCCGCGGTGCGGGTAGTCGCGATCAGGGGCTGGTCAGCCGCTGCGGGCGATGCGTCGCCGGGCTCGCTTGACCGCCTTGGCGTCGGCCCGCGAGCGTCGCTCCTCTTGGCGATAGATGCGAATCGCTTCGGGGTGCGACTGCTTCCAGACGTCCGGCCGCAAGTGGTCGTAGTCCATCTCTCCGGCCAGCAGCCGGTCGAGCACGTCCTTCACGTACATGAAGACATCAAGGTCGTTCCGCGCGGCACTGCTCACGAGCGACATGAGATCCGCGGCGCGGTAGCCCGCCGCGACGCTGCCGATGAACATCCAGTTTTTCCGGCCCAAGGCCACCTGCTTCATCAGTTGCTCGGTCTCGTTGTTATCGATCGGCAAGAGGCCGTCATCGAGATAGACGAGCAGGTGCTCGAACTGGTTTCGCAGGTAGGTAATCGCCTGCCCGAAGGGTTCCTTCGGCATCACGTTTGAGACTGACTCGCTGGCGAGATACTCCTGCATCCGCGCCCAGATCGGTCGGGCCTCGACGTGACGGAGTTGCTGCCGCTCCGCCGCAGGGAGCGTCTTCGCACGGTCCTCGATGTCGTAAAGTGCCTGGAACATCTCCAAGAGCATGGCCGCATGCACCGGATGGTTGGCCCGTGAGTCAAAGACTTTCCGCCGCGCATGCGCCACGCATGCCGCGCGAATGATCTTCCCGTCGCTCTTGGTGCGCACGGCCTCGTAGCCCGAGTAGCAGTCGGCCATCAGGCTGCCAGCGAAGCCGTCCAGGAACAGATCCGGACCGTCCCGATGGCGGCTGACCGTGAAGTCGAACACATTGATCGGCGCCGTGATGCTGCGATACACCCACATCCGCGCCGTGATGCTGCCGCGTTGCTCCGCCTGCGCAGCGGCAATCACCTCGCGGGCACGAGCAGCTTTCGGATCATCTGGATCGAGGGGCGGCGGGGTGTCCTTCACGACGAGCGTCACCGTCGTGTCGTCGGTGCCGATGATCGGTCCCGCCCGCACCGCCTCCCGGAGATGCGCGACCAAGGGGCGAATGAGACAGGCGGCCGCTTCCAGCACGTTCAGGAGCGTGCTCCTGGACGGCGTCCAGCCGCACGACGCGAACATGTCTTGCTGGCGATAGACGGGAACGTGGTAGGCGTATTTCGCGACCATGATCTCGGCTGCCACGCTCGTGTCGTACCGATTGCCTTCCACGAGGCCGACTGGCCGGGGCGCTTCGACCACGCCACACTCGGGAGCCTTCGGGCAGGCGAGCTTCGGAATGCCCGTCCGCCGCACCACGAGCTTGGGCGGCAAGACTTCGAGCGTCTCCTGCCAGTCGTAGCCGATCACCTGTCGCTCGCCGTGCGTCGCACAGGTCTTTTGGGCCTCGGGCACGTCCAGCTTCACCTCGTACCGCGGCAGATGCGCCGGGAGCTGCTCGCTGCGGTCCTTCTCCGTGGCCTGCTTCCGCCTCTCGTAGCCCGCGACCGTCTCCAGTGCCGCGTCGGCGATCCCCTCGGCCGCATCGACCACTTCCGGCGAGTCGCCGAAGTCGAGCACGAACTGCTTTGGGTCAGGAAGGTATCGCTCGATCTTCTTCCGGAAGGCAAGCTGCAGGGCAATGTCTCGCTCAGCCTCAGCCTTGGCGGCCCTCGCTCTCTCCTCCTCGAGTTGCTGCGCCTGCATGCGAATGATCGCGTGGCACGCGGCAAGATCGTTCGGAAGCGCCAGTTCCTTCGTCATGCCCGCAACATAAACACCTTCTTCTCAAGGCGCAAGCGCCATTTTGGCAGGCAAGAGATTTTTTCAGGTGAGGGCGCGATGGTATCGCTTGCGCCTCTGTGCCGTCGCCAACCGCACGCCGCCCAGGATCATTGCCAGTTGCGTTGGGTCGATCTGTACCCGCTCCTCACCGGCACGAGACGGCACCGTTTCGAACGTGCCTTCCTCGAGCCGCTTGTACCAGAGCACGTATCCGTCGCCATCCCACCACAGCGCCTTGATGCGGTCTCGCCGCTTGTTGACGAACAGGAACAGGCTACCGTCGGCGGGATCGCCACCGAACGAGCCCCGGATGATCCCCGAGAGCCCGTCGAAGCTCTTCCGCATGTCGGTGGCGCCGGAGTGGAGATAGATCGTCGGCGGTGGCGCGATGCTCAGCATGGCTGCGACATCCCTGCCACAGCCTCGATCGCGACCCGCACGAGGTCCGTCCGATCCTCGGGGATGTCGAGCACCGCCCCGGCCGGGAAGCGGAGCGTGACGGCCCGCCCACCGACGACTTCGACCGACTTGAACACCGCCGGGGTCACCAGTGGCGACGCATCCCAGCCAGCGCACTTCCGCCGCCAGTACCCGAACGTCGACACCGACACCCGCTCACGGGCGCAGAACAGGGCTACGGTTAGGCCCGACTTCTCAAATCGCTGTAGCCGCTGCCGCCACTCCGCCAACTTCCGCCGATCCTGCTGCCTCGCCATGGCCAGACTCCTTTGAAACGGGATGAACAAGGTCAACCCGCGAGGCTATCTAGGCCGTCAAGATTGGTTGTGGTGGGCGCTCACGGAGGGCCGGAGGCCTGCAGAGAACGGCCGGTGACATGGCAGGGACACCCCCGACCCACGGGAAAGCCCGATGCACCCCGTGCCATGAACCCCCCGTCCGGGCCGCCATGCGGCACGCCGTCACGAGGGTTCGATCTCGTCTCGCAGCGTCCTGATAACCCGCTGCCGGATGCGCGACACCGTTCCCTCGCAGAGCCCAAGCAGGCCGGCGATCACGGCCTGGCTCCGGCCCGCGAGGAGCAGTTCGCAGACCAGCCGGTCGCGCGGCGGCAGCCTCGCCATGGCCGCGCGAAGCAGCGTCGTCTGTTCGACGTCCTCCGCACCGCTCGCGGGGCACGCCTGAAGATTCGCGGCGGCTGCGTCATCGAGTTGCCGGCACCGGCGACTGTGGCGCTGCTGCCGCCGCGCGACGTCGAGCGCCCGCTCCCGGGTGAGCCAGACGACGTAAGCGACCCCGGCATCGCCATCTCCGGGCAGGCTCGAACGCTGCGGCTCGAATGGGGCGACGCGCCGTTCAGGCCCTGCCGCCGCTGCCAGCCTGCGCAGATGATTGAAGACCAGCGACATGGCGTCGTCGACAGCGCCCGGATCACGGACGCCATGGCGGCACAGGACGCGCCGCGCGACTTCTCGAACCGGGGGTGTGACGGCGCGCAGCAGCAACTCGAACCAGCTGTGATCGGCAGTGGCCTGCCAACGGTCGAGCAGCAGTTGAACTTCGCCCTCGCCCTGCTCCGGCTGCTCGTTCAGCGAACGCCCCGGCTTCGATTCGTCGGATGTCGCAGTGTCGCGCCCCACCTGCTTGCCGCGATCCATGCTCCACTCCCGCCGCGTGGCCCGTGAGTCGAGGCCAAGGGCTGACGCGCCCGCCTCTCCGTCCTTCCCCGGGCATGAGGATGCCAGAGCGGCTGGCACGCTTGGTCGTGGCTGGGCAGGTGAGAAATATTTCTCGACGGCGCAACACTCCCCAACTCGTGGCGTATTTCCATCGGGGAGTCCAACGTTCGTCCAGGCAGGATGCCACCTGGACCGTGGTGTTGCCCTGTGGTTGCATGCCAGGCAGAAGCAAGGAGGTGGCAATGGCCGTTCGGCTCGACGACGTGGCCGCAGCACTCAGGCAGGGCGGCCTGCGTCACCACGTGGATGCCGATCAGGGGGTGATCCGTGTCATCTTCGTGACGGAGACATATCGAAACCTGCGGGATGAGCGGCTCGCCATCGTGACCCTCTCGACACCGGAGGAAGGGCGAATCGTCCGGGGAACGATCGAGCGTGCGTTTGCCGCGGGGGACGATGCGTCGCAGGTCTGCGCCCGCCTTTGCCGCATGGCCGCCGACACGCCGCTCGTGGGCGTGGAATACGACCGCGATGGCGACAACCTGCGTCTGGTGGTCGAAAGCTGCGTGGAGGACGCGAGGCCCACGTCGCGGCAGGTGCTTTCCATGATCGGCCGTCTCGTCGAAGCAGCAGACGTCTGGTTCGCTGCTGGCGGGCTGAAGGACGCGTCTTTTCTTCTCGAAAGCGAACGCCAGCAGGACGCCGCCTAGTCGCCTCGCGAGTCGGCTCGGCCCCGCAGGAAGCGTTGCACCCGGAAACTGGACCGGATCGCGCCGCCGGCTTCCCCTGAAGCGGGGGAAGGGCATATCATCTCGCCCGAGGGGGCTCGAGACGAGGGCGGTGCCAGCAGGGTTGTAGCCCGCCACGGAATCTGACCAACGGTGCCGGGCCGACGTTCATATTCTCCACACAGGCGGCGGGGGGTCGTCGAAGCAGTCGATTTCTGTCGGGCGGCAGCGACTGCCCGGCGGAACCGCTGCGTTGTCGTTGATTTGCAACCTTTGAAATCACATCATGCCTCGCAATCTCTCGCGACACGAGCAGTTCCTCCGTATCTTCGCCCTTCTCGAAATTCTCTCCACCGCCCGCAAACCACTCGACGACCAATCGCTCCTGCTGGCCTTGCGGGAGCGGCTGGGACTCTCCCGGCTCTCGGCCCGCACGCTGCACCGCGACTGCGATTTCCTCGTCACCTGCGGCTATGCGATCAGCCACGAGCCGCTGCCCGGTGACCGGAAATATGGCTGGCAGCTGTCCCAGCCTCCCGGCGGCGGAAAAAAAATTCCCGCCGAGCCCGTGACCGTCCTCGAACTGGTGGCCTTCATGGTGGGGCGGGACCTGCTGCGGACGCTCGAGGGCACGGTCCTCTGGTCCGGGATCGAGTCGCTGCGGCACAAGATCGAGGCCGCCCTGCCTGCGGAACTGCTGCAACGGCTCGAGTCTGCCCGGCGGGTGTTTCACGTGATCGGCTTCGAAACGGCCCGCTACGCCGCCCGGCCCCGGCTGATCTCGGCCCTGAGCGCGGCGATCACCGATTGCCGGGAGATCCAGATCGTGGAACGTGCCGCGGCGGAGGCGCCTGCCAAGCCGCTCCGGCTGCGTCCACTGCGGCTGGTGATCCATCCACCGCGGGTTCAGCTTGTCGCCATGCCGGCCGACGAAACCGCCGTCGCCGAGCCGATACTCCTCGACATCGAGCGGATCGACTCGGTGCAGCCGCTCGATGCCAGTTTCACGCAGCCCGACATCGACCTGGAGGCGCTCGTCGAGCGGTTTCAGCAGCCCGGCTGAGCATGCTCCCTGCCCCCGACCGCGGCCGCCTCAAGCGAGGCCAAGATCCTCGTTGTAGCCCTCCTGCACCACGGCGTTTTCCTGGCGTTCGTGGTCGAGGAGATGGGCGGTGAGCCGCTCGAAGTCCGCCGTGGCCCGGGCCCACTCGGCCGGCGGCGCATCAGATGCCGGGAGCGTGGCGATCAGTCGGTCGATTTCCGCAAGCAGGGTGGGATGCTGGCCGAGCACGGCCCGCGCCGCCCGGGCGAGGCGGGGCATCCGCGCGAGGGATTCCTCCATGAAGCCCCCCGCCTCTTCCTGGCGAAAGTGGCCGTGGAGATGATCGCGGAGCTCGACGAGACGCGCGTGCAAGACGGCGGGCCGGTCGGGCACGGCTGCCGGCGACAGGGCGAACGCATGCCGCACTGCCGTGATCTGCTCGTGCAGCTCGCGGTGCTGGGAGAGAATGTGCCCCATGATGACCGGATCCGCCCTGTCGAAGCCCGCCATGCTCCACCTCCATACACAAGCGGCGAAAATGCCGCCTGGCCGCGGCAGGCAACGGTAGGCTTGACCGGGGCCGAAAGTCCCGATCGCGACCGGAGTCTGCCGGCGTCCGCACCGCCGCTGCCCGGGACACTTTCGTTGCCGACCCATCCGGAGCCCGCCATGACCGATCCATCCGCCGCGCCTGCACCATCTCCCCCGACATCGCGAACCACGGTTCAACTGCCGAGCGGCGACCGCCCCGGTTTTCAGGCCCGTGCCTTCCTCGCGGGCGTGGGGATCGACCTCGCGGCGCTCGGGGCGACCGACCGCACGGGGGGAGCGCCGCTGGTGGTGGAACTCGTCGGCACGCTCACCGGCGGCACGCTGGCGGGCAGCCGGCCGACGGGCTCCGGCCTGGCGGTGCTGTTTCGTTACGGTGCGGTCGTGTTCTTCGACGCCTCCCCCGCGGCGGCCGTCGAGTATCTGCGCCAGATCGGAGGCTGCCTCCGCCAGCCGCTGCCGCAGGCCGAACGGGAGACGGAGTTGCTCGAGATCCGCGTCGAGCCCGCCGCCAAAGAGGCGATCGAGGGCAACACGCTCGTGCTCGCCGACGTGTCGCTGGAAAAACTCCAGCTCATCGCCGACATCATGGCAAAGAGCGTCTCCCTCGCACATCACGAACGGGGCATCGACCGCCAGTTCGAGCGGATCGAACCCTTCGCCGCCGACCTCGATCACTGGGGCCGGGGCGGCAGGGCGGCCCGGGAACTGCTCCAACATCTCGGGACCGCGTTGCTGGCGGAGCACCGGGTGGTTGCCGGCACCCGCGTGGATGACGCCCCCGACCTGCTCTGGGATCACCCGGAACTGGAGCGGCTCTGGGCCAGGCTGCGGGACGAGTTCGAGATCCGCGAGCGGTTCGCGGCGCTGCACGGCAAGCTGGCGCTGATTTCCCGGACGGCGGAGACGGCGCTCGAACTCCTGCAGAACCGTCGGGCGCTGCGGGTGGAGTGGGCGATCGTGGGGCTGATCGTCTTCGAAATCGGACTGGCGATCGTCCAGTGGGTGGTCGGGGCACGCGGGCACTAACCGGCTGGCGGCCGGATGCTGGGCTCGACTATAACAGCCTTCGGTTTCCATTCCCCCGGGGATTGCATGCATGCGCGAGGCAGTGCGGATCTGGTGTGGCTGGTCGCGGTTTCTGGCGGGCTGCGGGCTCGTCGCCTGGGCGTGCTCCGCTCATGGCCAGCAGGTGGCCGTCGAGGAGTTCAGTCTCGACAACGGCATGCAGTTTCTCCTCGTGCCCAGGCGCGACCAGCCCAACGTCGTCAGCGCCGGCTGGGTGGCACGGGTCGGCAGCGTCAACGAGCGGCCCGGCATCACCGGCATCAGCCATTTCTTCGAACACATGATGTTCAAGGGCACCGATACGATCGGAACCCGCGATCCCGCCAAGGACGCCCGGTACCGGACCGAGCAGAAGACGCTCCGCGACGAGATCAACCGGCTCGTCTGGTCGCGGCAGTACGAGCGGTTCTTCCGCGGCGAGATCGACGACCCGTGGAACCCGGCCAACGACACGCCCGAACTGCGGGCGCTCCGCGGCCGGCTCGACGAACTGATCAAGGCCCAGCAGGGCCGCGGCCCGCAGGGCCCGGACGCCGCCACGATCGTCAAGGACGAGTTCGACCAGGTCTACACGCGGGCCGGTGGGAGCGGCATGAACGCCTTCACCAGCTACGACCTGACCTGCTACTTCATCACCGTCCCCGCCAACAAGCTCGAACTCTGGGCGTGGATGGAGAGCGACCGGCTCAATGACAGCACGTTTCGGGAGTTCTACTCGGAGCGCGACGTCGTCCACGAGGAGCGGCGGCTGCGGACCGAGAGCACGCCCACCGGGAAGTTCGACGAGCAGTTCGACGCCATGTTCTGGGCGGCGAGCGGCTACTCCTGGCCGGTGATCGGCTGGCCGAGCGACTTGAACAGCTACACCTTCGAGCAGGCGCTCGACTACTGGAACGTCTACTACCGGCCGGGCAACCTGTGCGGCGTGATCGTCGGCGACTTCGATCCGGACCAGGCACGGACGCTGATCCGCCGCTATTTCTCCCGGCTCGATCCCGGCACGCGGAAGCCGCCGCCGGTGGTCACGCTGGAGGTCGAACAGTTGGCCGAGCAGCGGATGAACGCCGTCGGGGAGTTTCCGCCGGGGATCGAGGTCCGTTACCACACCGTGCCGGCAGGGCACGTCGACAGTTACCCGCTCGACATGCTCGCCGAACTTCTCAACGAGCGTACCGGCCGGCTGTACCGTGGACTCGTCGAGGGCCGGGGCATCGCCGGCGCCGTCCAGGCATCCTCCGACACCCGCAAATACGCCGGCCTGTTCGCCGTGTCGGCCCAGGCCCGCGGTGCGGCCGAACCCGAGGCCCTGGAAAAGGCCTGGTACGAGGAGTTGGCGAAGCTCCAGGAGGCGGAGGCTCCCGACCGTGAACTCCGCAAGGTCAAGAACCGGGTCGCGGCACAGAACTACCGCAAGCTGGAGAGCAACATGTCGCTCCTGATCCAGCTCGCCGTCGCCGAGGCGCTGCTCGACTGGCGCGAGATCAACGACGGACCGGCGAAGTACGAGGCCGTCACGGCGGCCGACATCCGCCGGGTCGCGAACGAGTACTTCAAGGAATCGAACCGCAGCGTCGCCACCTTCCGGCGGAAAGACACCGCCAAGGACCCGGCAGCGACCAGGTGACGGCGTCGGCGCGCCGCCCCCATCCCCCACCCCCGGACGAAAACCCGATGACGATCCGCCACCCTCTCCTGCCGGCCGGCGCGTGCCTGGCCCTGCTTCTCGGCCTCGTGGTGACCGGCTGCGCCCAGCCGGTGGCCGTTCCCCAGCCGGCGGCCGTTCCCAAGCCGGCGGCCGTTCCCAAGCCGGCGGCCGTTCCCCAGAAGATGTCCGGCGCCCAGCAGCCGATCAAGGGCGTCGAGCCGCAGGTGACGGCACCACCTGCGAGTGGCAAGCCCGCCGCCGATCTTCCCGACCGACCCGAGAAGATCGAGTTCGCGCCGCTGGCCTATGAGCCCCCCGAGGCCGCCCGCTTCCGGCGGACGCTCCCCGACGGCACCGTCGTCTACCTGGCGCCGTCCCGCGAGTTTCCCCTCGTCAACATGTCGATCACGTTCAAGGGGGGCGCGGCACTCGATCCGGCCGACATTCCCGGCCTGGCCGCGATGACCGCCCGCATGATCCGCGAGGGCGGGCCGGCAAAGATGGAACCGGCGGCCTTCGACGAGACGCTCGACTTCCTCGCCACGGAGGTCGGCGTCGCGGGGAACGAGACGTTCACCGTGGCCACGATGAACTGCTTGAAGAGCACGTTCGACGAGAGCCTCGGGCTGTTTATCGACATGCTGCGGTCTCCCGGCTTCGACGCCCAGCGGCTCGACACGGCCAAGGCCCGCGCCCTCGAGGCCCTCAAGCAGCGGAACGACGACGCCTCGTCGATCATCGGCCGCGAATGGAAGCGGCTCGTCTTCGGCCCCGACCACTACGAGGCGGCGGAGCCGACGGACAAGAGCCTGGCGGCGATCACGCCGGAGCGGCTGGCCGCGATGCACAAGCGGATCATCCATCCCGGCAACGCCATCATCGCCGTGTCGGGCGACTTCGACGAGGCGGAGATGCTCGCCACGCTGGCCACGGTCTTCACCGGCTGGGAGCGGGGTCCTGCGGTCGAAGACCCGGCCGCACCGACCGCCGTGCTCGAGCCCGGGCTGTATCACGTCCCCAAGAAGATTCCCCAGGGCAAGGTGATGCTCGGCCGCCGGTCGATCCAACGTGACGACCCCGACATGATCCCGCTTTTGTTGCTCAATGAAATCCTCGGCGCCGGCGGGTTCACGAGCCGGCTCATGCAGCAGGTGCGGAGCAACGAGGGACTGGCCTATTCCGTCCGCTCGGCCCTGACGCCGCGGGTGACCTACCCCGGCGACTTCCGCGCCGGCTTCGAGAGCAAAAACGCCACCGTCGCCCTGGCCACGAAGATCGTCCTCGATCAGATTCGCAAGATTCGCACCGAGCCGGTGACGGCGGAGGAACTCGAAACCGCCAAGCGATCGCTGATCGAGACCTTCCCGCGCCAGTTCGAGAGCAAGCCGCAGATGCTCCGCTTGTTCGTCAACGACGAGTGGACCAAGCGGCCGGCGGACCACTGGAAGACGTTCCGCAGCCGGGTCGACGCGGTGACCGCCGACGACCTGCTGCGGGTGGCACAGAAGCATCTCGATCCGGAGAAGATGGCGGTTCTCGTCGTCGGCGACTGGGAGGAGATCGCCCCCGGCGACCTCGGCAAGCGGGCGAGCATGGCCGAATTCTTCGGCGGCAAGGTCAATCGGCTGCCGCTTCGCGATCCGCTCACGCTCGAGCCGCTGCCGGACACGGGACCCACGCCATGAGCCGCTGTCGTCCGCTCGCCGCCTCAATCTGCCTGCTCGCGGCGGTCGCCGCGGCGGCGGAGCCGGTGCCGTCCCCGCGAAACTCGGGCCCCGAGGCGGTCGCCCATTCCCGGGTCCGCCAGCATCGCCGCAAGACCGTCCGCATCATCCGGCGCACGCCGGAGGTGATGCGCGAGGACGCCGCCCGGGTGAAACGCGGCGATCTGTTCAGCACCTGGTCAAATCGATACTTGGAGTAGAGAAGGGCAGGGGTCGCGACGGACACCGTGTTCTGGCGAGGGAAACTGATGTCGACGACGGCTGTTCTTGCGTTCGCCGCCATGCTGGCGGTTGCCATGTCGGTCGCCCATGGCGATGAGGCAGGGCCGGTGGCCAACGCCGGTGCTCTCCGCGCATCGAAGTCGACCGGCGGCACAGCCAAGCCGAAGCCCGGGCCTGACGCGAAGCGGCCCCCGGGCCGCGACCGGGTCGTCCACACCGAGACACCCCGGCACAAGATGCCGCTTTCCTACTACGTCCCAGCGGCGAGCGTCGGCAAGGACCGCGTCCCGCTTGTTCTCAGTTACCATGGCCTGGGGGGCTCGAACGAGAGCGAAATCGGGCCCTGGATCAACCTTGCCGAGAAGCACGGCTTCGTGGTGGCGTGCCCGAAGTCGTACTTTGCCGGCGGAAAGCGGCCACCTACGGATAAACGCCCCCTGGGGCCGATCCGCGAACTCGAGGATGCGATCGCCATTGTCGAGATGATCGATGCGAAGCGGCGGATCGACGGCCGGTTCGTCATGGTGACGGGCTTTTCGGGAGGCGGCAATCCGGCCTACACGGCCGGCCTCCTGAGGCCGGACGTGTTCCCGTTCGTCTGCTCGCGGTGCGGTAATTTTCCCGATTCGCTCGTCGTGGAAGCCCGCAAACACCCGGACTATGGCCGCAGCGTCCAAACCGCGCTGACAAAGAGCCACATCTACTTTTTCTACGGCGAGAAAGACCATCCGATCATCCTCGAGACCGATGCCCCCATGCAGATCGAGTTTTTCGAAACGGCCAAGGCGGCGAATTTCCAGAAGGAGATGATTGCCGGCATGGCACACGTCAGTCGCCCGGATCGAGCGGCGGATTGGTTCGTCGGCAAGATTGCCGGCATTCTGGCGGAGCCCGCCGCGAAGGGCCCTGCCGTCCGGTGACATCCCGTCAGGCCGAAAATCCCGCCTGGCCGGACAACGCTGCGATCACAACTTTCGCCGCCGTCGGCGTGATCTCGGGGGCGGGGGTGTGGTCACCGCGGCAGGCGGTATGCTCGCGGCATGACGAACGTCGCCACCCTGCTCCCCGCCCGCCCCGCCGAAGCCCACGCGCTGAACGTTGCCCGAACACTGCCGGGGGAGCGGATCGTCTGCACGACCGTCGGCCGCGGGCAGGCGGCCCACGCTCTGGCGGCCGAACGGCCCAGCGCCGCCGTCAATGCCTGGTTTCTCGATCTCGCCCCCTGCGCGGCCGCAGAGGCCGCCTGGGCGCCGCCGCCGGCCAACCTCGCCGTGTCCTGTGTCGCCGACATGCCGCCCGGGCCGTATGACCTGGCCGTCGTGCCGTTGGCAAAGGATGGCGAGGCGGAACTGTCCCGCGACCTTCTTCAGGCCGCGTTCCTCCAGCTCGAGGTCGGCGGAACGCTCGTGACGTCCATCGACAACCCGCGGGACAAGTGGCTGCGGGAGCAGCTCGCGGCCACCGGGGAGACCGTGCGCGTGCGGCCGGATCCCGACCCGCGACCGCGCACCGTGGCCTACGTGGTGGAGAAGACCCGCGATCTCGCCCGGGTCCGCGACTTCACCTGCGATTTCGTTTTCCGCGATCGTGACCGGCTGCTGCACGCCCGGAGCCGGCCCGGCGTCTTCGCCCATCGGCGGATCGATCCGGGCGCCCGGCACCTGCTCAACGCCGTGGACGTCGCCCCCGGCACGCGGGTCATCGACATCGGCTGCGGGTCGGGCTGCGTCGCGATCGGGATCGCCGCCCGCGACCCGGCGGTGCGGGTGCATGCCTTCGACTCGTCGGCCCGGGCGGTCGACTGCACCCGGCACGGGGCCGCGGCGAACGGCCTCGACAACCTGTCGGTGGCCCTCGAGGCCGAGGGGCGGGTGCCGGAGCCGGGCACCTGGGACCTCGTCCTGACGAACCCCCCCTACTACTCCGATTTCCGGCTCGCGGAACTGTTCGTCGAGTCGGCGCGGATGGCCCTGGCCCCGGGAGGGACGCTGCTCGTGGTTACCAAGCAGCCCACCTGGTACGTCGAGCATCTGCCACGGATGTGGACTTCCGTGGCCCGCGAGGAGGTCAAGACCTATCACATCGTCGAGGCGGTGCGGGCAGGCTGACGCGGGCCGCGGACGGGCCGGCTGTTTTTCATGGCGTGATCCTCTATCCTTGTGACTGTCATCCTCGTGACCCATGACTCGTTTTGCACCCTGAAAGGAACCTGAACCATGGCCTCCTCCCGCCCCGACAGCACGATCGCCGGCCTGCGCAGCCTGCTCACCTCAACGGAACGTCGGGTGATCGAGGCCACGACCGGCTCGGCTCTGGCCAGGGCGACGCAGCAGGAGGTGCACAAGCTCTTCAAGCAGGCCCGCGACCTGCGCGACAAGTGGCGCGACCTGCACGAGTCGCAGAGCCGCTCGAACAAGCGAACGAAGGATCGGGGTGCGGCCAATGCCCGCAGCCGGGAAAAGTACGAGTTGTTCCACGGCGCGGTGGGCCGGGTGGAGGCCCGGCTCGCGGAGTTCGGCGGGGCGGTGGTGGCCACGGTCAAGGGAGTCGTCGCACGGGCCGCGGGCAAGGCCACGCGCACGGCGAAGCATCGTTCGAATCGGGCCGAAGTGCGGGCGGAGATGAAGCGGGCGGCCGCGACGCTCGCCAAGAAGTCGCCGGCAGTGAAGGGGGCAGCGAAGGTCGCACAGCCAAAGCCAGCGCAGCCCAAGCCCGCGGTCGTGAAGGCCGCGCCGGTGACGAAGCCGGCCGCGAAACCGGTGGTCGCCCGCAAGCCCGTCAAGCCCGTCTCGCGAAAGACACTCGCCGCGCAGGGCACTGGCCAGCTCGTCGGCTTCGACGCCGCCAAGCAGCGAAAGGCCCGCACGGCAGCGAACGTGGCCCGGCTCAAGTTTGACGGCCAAGTCACCCGACGCGGCGGCCACATGCTGGCCCGCGGCCAGCGGTCGCAGGCCCGACGCGACGGCCGCACCCGCTGAGCACGCCGGAAATCGGGGGCTACTGGGAAGCCCCCGTCATTCCGCCCGTGACCGGGGCTGCTCTGCGATCATTCGAGCTCGGGAAGCACCGCCTCGGCTGCCGCGGCCTCGCGCAATTTCTCGATCGCCTTGGCCTCAATCTGCCGGACACGCTCCTTGGTGACCCCGAGGGCCGAGCCGACCTCCTTGAGGGTCTGCGGTGCGCGCTCGTGGTCGAGTCCATAGCGGCGGATGATGATCGTCTGCTCCCGCTGGTCGAGCCGGTCGAGGAACTTGCCCACCTGCTGCAGCCGGTCGCTGGCGGCGATCCGCTGCTGGTACTCGTCGGCCCGCTTGTCGGCGGCCTCCTGGAGCAGTTCCATATCAGCCGCCCGGAACCGCTCCCGACGCTTGTGCTCGTCGGGGATGGTGCGGGCGTAGTTCTTCATGATCGCCCACGAGGCGTAGGTGCTGAACTTGTTGCCGCGGGCATAGTCGAACTTTTCCACGGCGCGGATCAGCGACATGTTGCCGTCGCTGACGAGGTCGAAGAAACTGTCGCCTGCCGACACCCGCCGCTTGGCGATCGACACGACGAGCCGGAGGTTGGCCCGCACGATCCGGTTTTTGATCTCGACGATCTCGTCGTAGAGCCGGTCGATCTGGTCCATCGTCCGCCCGCTCGGATTCTCGGGATCGAGCTGCTCGCGAAGCTTCGTCGCCTTGAACTTGAGGTAGTTGAACTTGCGGAACAGCCACACCTCCTGCTCGCGGGTGAGCAGCGGCACCTCGTAGAGGCTGGCCAGGTAGGCGGGCAGCCCGCTCGGCCGGCGAACCCGCTTCACCTCTGCCAAGCCCGGGTAGGGCTGGCTGACCACCTTGTCGGCGCTCTTGCGGGCGAACAAAGCGTTGGGAATGAAGTCGAGCGGCAGTTGCTGGATGTGCTCGGCCCGCTGCGTGAGGATCACGCGGTAGATGCTCGCCTTGGAGCGGTTGTACCGCCGGGCGATCGACTCTACCGGCTCGCCACGCAGGTGGTGTTGGTAGATGCGGACGCAGCTCTCGGGGCGAAGTCTGCCGTCGGCGGCCGGAAACACGGCCGCGTCGGGATGCTCTTGGTCGTACCGCTTGATCGTGTACCGGATCGTCTCGACGCTGCGGCCGAGCCGCTGGGCGATCCGCCGATGGACGTCGGCCGGACAGGCGCCCGCGACCGCCAGTCGCTTCGCCCAGGAGAGAATTTTGTCGTGCTCGTCTCCCGAGAGCTGGCTGAACCTGGCGCCCCGCTCGATCCGGAGCGGATTGTCGTGAACGAACCGGTCCACGGCACTGGCGAGGAAGCCGACCCGCCGCCGGCCGTCGACGACGAACCGCTGCGCGATGAGTCCGTGGGCCCGCCACCGGGAAATCGTCTTCGTTGAGACGTTGAACCGCCGGGCGAGGTCCTCGATGGACAGCACCTCGTCGCCGGGGGCCGGCGTCGAATCGATGCCTCCATGATGGGCGTTCGAAGGCCCCGAATCGGTCCCGGCCCGCTCACCACCGAAAAGCTGGACGAGAGAAGCAGAATCGCTGGCACGCATGACGTTTCTCCTGTTCGGCATCCGATGCCGAAGGTTGTCGAAGGACCCGTGCCGAACCGGTCCGCTCCGGTTCGACCTCACACCCTTACGCGACCACTCGCCGGCCGAAGCCGACCACGTCCCTGGGGGTTTTCCATAACCCCCGTCGCACCGTCTCGACGGACGTGAGAGTTATACGGCGGTCGAAAACCAAGTGTTCACCGGACACTGAAAATCTTCAGTTTTTTTCCCGGGGCCGGTGCAGCCGGCAGCCTCGTGGAAATCGAACATCGTTCGCAAGCATCTGGAGCGGAGAGGTTTGCGACGTTTTTCTCGACGGATGCCGGACACTTTGCGATCCTGCGGCACAGACCGCGTTGTTGGAAAAGCATGTCCTTTTTGCCAGGAGGACACTTGGTGTCCAGGGGCATGCGGTCAAGGACAGCGTTGTGACGAAAAAGTTCCCAGAGCCGCTTCGAGTGGCTGAATGACGGTCGAAACGGCCTGTCACGAGTGGTGCACACAGAATCTGAGGGGACTGGCCAGAATGGATGGCTTGGGTGGTCTGTGGCGTTGCGGGAGGTCGCTGCCGTTCGTTCTCCGCGCCTGTTTGGGGCTCTGCTGGACGTCCGGTGTGGTGGCAGCGGCGGACGACGCGGTTCGAGTCGTGCAGACTCTCGACGCGAAGGGGGAGATTTTCGCCCCTACTGGTCGCGGCGCGGATCCTGTCCGCCGGCCGATAACGGTTGCCGGCCGGTTCCACTTCGTCCAAGAACCGGCCCCGCCGGCCGAAAAAGTGCCGCCCAAAACGCCCGAAAAAGGACAAACGCCCGAAAGAGACGCCGAAAAAGCCGAAAAAACAGAAAAAGGACAGGCATCTTTCGGACCGTCTTCCGGGCGGGAAATGTCCTCACGGGCCATAAAAGTCCTGGCCGTGCGTCGGTATGACGAGGCCGGTGCCGATCTTTGGATCGACGGCGTGCCGACCGCGAGCACGCTCGGCCTGGATGCCCGGACGGTGCAGGTCGCGATCGTGGGCACGGCACCGGCGCCTCATCTGGCCGACGCTCCACTGACCCGTGAAGAGGCGGATTTGCTCAATCTGCCCCTCGATCCGCTGCTCCTCGAAAGGCTCCGCCCTGCCGGGGGGCCGGGGGTCGGCATGACGTGGAAAGTTGCCGCCGATGCAGCGGCAGGGCTGCTGGCGATCGACGCCATCGAGTCAGGTGGGCTTTCAGGAGCAGTCGTCGAAATCGCCAGGGAGAAGTGCACGCTCAAGGTCAGCGGGACGGTCGAGGGTGCTGTCGACGGCGTGCCGACGCGGCTCGTCGTCGATGCCATCGGTACCGTGCCGATCCGGCCGGCCGGGGCGCCGGACGCGGGCGAGATCGGCGGTGAAAACGGCGACTTCAATGCGGACGAAACAGCGCCGGGCCTGGAGTTTGCCGGGCTGCACGACCGGTGGGTGGCCACGATCCGTGAGCATCGCCAGGCCAGTCACGTAGCTCCGGGATTCAAGCTCGAGGCCCGGGTCACCGTGTCGTGTCTCCCCATCACCGCACCGCGGGGCGGGGATGCGGGTCAAACTCCTGCCGACTCACCGACGACCGTCCCGTCGGCGGCAAGACGGCCTGCCGGCGGTGGCCCGGGCAGGATCTGGTATCACGACCCGGCGGGGCGGTATGACCTTGTTCACGATGCCCGCTGGCGGCTGGTCGAGGAGGGAGACGCCGGAGCGATATTTCGATTCATCGATCGTGGGACGCTCGTCGGCCAGTGCTCGATCACGGCCCTACCCCGGGTTTCAGCGGCAGTGACGACAGGGGTCGCCGAAGTGCAGCGCGACATCGAAAACTCACTCGGGAGTCAGTTCGGCCAGTTCGCGGGGACGGCCGAGGCGGTCGAGGACGACGGCACACGAATCGTCCGCGTCGTTTCCCTGGGGACGGCGGAATCGCTGCCGTTCCGCTGGATTCACCACGTGATCACGGATTCGCGGGGACGGCGGGCGACCGCGGCCTTCATGGTCCAGGAGTCCCTTGCCGGGCGGCTCGGCGACGCCGACCGCGACATGATCGCGGGGCTGCGTTTTCCGCAGCCGGGCGATGGCTCCGGGAGGGCCGCCGACACGGTCGAGAAGCCGGTCGCCAGGGAAGCCCGCCTCCCCCGGGAAACCGCCCCTCCCTGATGTCTGTCCTTCGTTCTCCGACGCCTGTCCTTGACGCTGACCCTTGACGCTGACCGATTCCGCTGGGATCATCTCACCTTCGAGGGGCGGTCTGCCTCGCCGGCTTCGGAGCCGGGAGGCATGCCGCGAACAACACGGGGAGCCGGCGGCGCGAGGAGCGAAGAAGATCGTTTTCTTCCCGGCCGACGGCGACCTGCCGGCGTCCGGAGTCGCGAGCCATCGAGAAGCATCACCGTATCAACGAGCAGATCCGGATCAGCCCGATTCGGGTCATCTCGGCGGAAGGGGGCCAGCTCGGCATCATTCCGACCGAGCAGGCGATGAACCTTGCCCGCGAAGCGGGTCTCGACCTGGTGGAGGTGGCTCCCAACGAGAAGCCGCCCGTCTGCCGGATCATGGACTTCGGCAAGTTCAAGTACCAGCAGAAAAAGAAACAGCACAAGGCACACGTCCATCACACGAAGATCAAGGAGATCCGCCTCCGTCCCAAGACGGGCGAGCACGACATCGAGTTCAAGGTGAACCAAGCCAAGGGTTTCCTGCTCCACAAGGACAAGGTCGTCGTGTCGGTCGTGTTCCGCGGCCGCGAACTCGCCCATATCGACGAGGGCCGCCGCGTGATGACGAGCATCCTTCAGCACCTCGATCCGGTGGGCAAGGTCGAAGCGCCGCCGCAGCAGATGGGGCGGCGACTCGTCTGCACGCTGGCCCCGAAGCAGTGAACCCAGCCACACGCACCGCAGCCGGGCCCGCACACGATCCACTCCATTCTCAACCGACACTCCGCACGACACCCAGCACGACAAGGAGCCGACCATGCCGAAGCAGAAGACCCACAAGGGCGTGAAGAAGCGTTTTCGGATCACCGCCAACGGTAAGGTGAAGCACCGCCGCGCGGGTACGAGCCACCTCCAGGTGCGGCTCACCAGCAAACGGAAGCGCAACCTGCGCGGCACCGGCGTGCTGGCCACGCCCGAGGTGGCCAAGATCCGCGAAGCTCTCGGCAAGTATTCCTACTGATCGTCCGCCCGATCTTTCGTACCTCCCGCCGCGCGATGGGGGAACGGTGACCCGTCCGCATCCGGGGGACGTGGCCGTCGTGCTCGAGGGCCAGCCCGGACCCGGGGAACCTCCGATGGCGTCGGTGAAGCGGATCCTCGTCACCGGCGGTGCCGGCTTCCTCGGCAGCCACCTCTGTGACCGGCTCGTCGAGGCCGGCCACGATGTCGTCTGCGTCGACAACTTCTACACGAGCCAGAAGTCGAACGTCGCCCACCTTCTCGGCCGGGGCAACTTCGAACTCATCCGCCACGACATCGTCCACCCGCTGTGGCTGGAGGTGGACGAGATCTACAACCTCGCCTGCCCGGCGGCGCCGGGGCACTACCAGTTCAATCCGATCAAGACGCTGAAGACGAGCGTCATCGGCGCGATCAACGTCCTCGGCATGGCGCGGCGCTGTCGTGCGAAGGTGCTCCAGGCGTCCACGAGCGAAGTCTACGGCGATCCCGAGGTTCATCCGCAGCCGGAGTCGTATCGCGGGGCGGTGAACCCGATCGGCCCGCGGGCCTGCTACGACGAGGGGAAGCGGGCGGCCGAGACACTGTTCATGGACTATCACCGGGCCAACGGCGTCAACGTCCGCATCGTGCGGATCTTCAACACCTACGGCCCGCGGATGCATCCCTACGACGGCCGCGTCGTGAGCACGTTCATCCGCCAGGCCCTGGCCGGGGAGCCGATCACGATCTTCGGCAGCGGCAACCAGACGCGGAGCTTCTGCTACCGCGACGATCTCGTCGAGGGCATGATCCGGATGATGGACGCTCCGGACGACTTCACCGGCCCGGTCAACATTGGCAATCCCGGGGAGTTCACGATCCGCGAACTCGCCGAACTGACCCGTGACCTCGCGGGCTCCAGGGTGCCGTTCGTGGAGCGGCCGCTGCCGACCGACGACCCCGAGCGGCGCCGGCCCGACATCACGCTGGCCCGCGAGCGTCTCGGCTGGGAGCCTCGAGTAGACCTCCGCGCGGGGCTCGAGCGGACGATCGACTGGTTTCGCTCCATCGACGTCCGCAGTTACCGGGCCCCGACACCCAACTGGCGCTGAGCCGAGGCCGGCCGCAGCCGGCTTACGATCGCCACACCGATCGCGATTCCGCCGAGGCCGACCGCGATCCCGACGAAGTCTGCAGCCCAGTCGAGCAGGTCGGCCGTTCGTGGCGGAAACAAGGGCTGCGTGACCTCGTCGAGAGCGGCAAAGGCCACGAGGCCGGCAACGAGACTGCCCACAGTCCCCGGCACCCAGCGTCCGGCCGTCGCCGTTGCAGCTCCGGCGAGCAGGGCGAGAAGACCGTAGGCGAGCAAGTGCAGCGTCTTGTCGGATGGAGCATCCGGCGGCAGGAGTTGCTCCGGCTTCGGGTAGTGCGTGGCGCAGACCAGCACGAGCATGTAGACGACCGTCGTCGCAAACAGCAGCCGGGCGATGCGGGACCGAACGGCTGACACCTGAAGCGGGGCGGGCATCGAGGAATCACCAGGGGAACGTGCGCTGCATGACGGGAGACATCCCGGCCCCACCGCGGCCCGGACGATGCCGCAAGACATGACAACTATACCCGTTTTTGCTCTTCGCGGCCCGGGGCCGATCCGCTACCCTCCCGCCCCCGATCCCGAATGCCGGGACCGGTCACCAGCACATGGAGACATGCGGGCCATGGAACGCAAGGAACTGTCGGGGGTAGTCCTCGAACTCCTCGAGAAGGAGACCGGTGAGACGTACACGGACCTGTCGGACGCGACCACTCTGCGGGAGGGGCTGAACCTCGATTCACTCGACATGGCGGGACTCGTGCTTCACATAGAGAGCCGGTTCGGCATCCAGATCGAGACCGAGCTGCTCGAACGGATCGAGACGGTGGGCGACATCCTCGACGTGATCGACCAGAAGTTGGCCGCCAAGGCCGGCCGGCAGGCCGCCTGACGCGTCCGTTGCCCGGGGCATGGACCGGTCGGACGACCGGTGGTTTCGATGAGCATCCGCATTACCAGGCTGTCGCAGACTCACGAGCCGCGATCGTTCGCCGTGACGACCCATGCGGTCGTCGAAGCCCGGGCGTCGGCGATCGACGGTCTTCGGGATCCGTGTCCGAAGCCGGGAGTTCCCGCACTGCCGGCCCGCTTCCTCCGGCACTGCGACGAGCAGACGGTGGTCGGCATGCACGCCGTGCTTCGGGCCCTGGCCACTCATCCCCGCGAGCATTCGGTCGCCGGGCATGGCGTCGTGGCTGCCTCCTGCCAGGCGGGACGCGTGGCGGCGGCGCGGGCCCTCGTCCTGTATCGCGACGGGGGGCCGGTGACGGTGTCGCCGCACATCGTCCCCCAGGCGTCGCTGCACTCGATCGCCGGTGCGGTGAGTGTGGGGCTGGGAATGCACGGCCCGCATCTCGGCGTGAGCGGCGGTCCCGATGCGGTGGCCGAGGGAATTCTGGCCGCCGTCAGCCTCCTGGAAGGGTGTGGCGACGATCTGCCGTGCGTCTGGGCCGTCTTCTCCGAATGGGCCACGGAGCCGTCCCTCGCCGTCGATGGTCGGGTGCATGGTGATCCGCTGTGTCGTGCGATGGCCCTCGCCCTGTCGGGTATCGACGAGGACGCAACGGCGACGACTCCGACTCTCACGGTACGCATTCCAGCGGGTCACGAGGCTATCGCAGACGCCGATGGAGGCGAAGCGGTGCGGCTCGACGCCTTCGCCCGCGCCGTGGTGATGTGCGCCGAGGGCGAAGCGATCGTGTCGTGGGCATTCTCGGCACCGGGCGGCGTCGAAATCCGGGTCGGCCGCCGGCCCGCGGTGCAGCCCGCGTTGCCGTCACGATCCGGCCTGCGGGAGGCGGCATGAGCCCTGCTGCCAGTCCGCGGCGTGGTCGCGAGCCCGTGGTGATCACCGGTGTCGGTGCGGTTTCGCCCCTCGGTTCCGAATTCGGCGAGATTGCCACCGGTCTGCTCGCCGGCCGCTCCGGCATCAGGCACATCGAAACCCTCGGCCCGCACGGCGCTCGGCAGGTCGCGGCTCCGGTTACAGGCATTCCCTATCCAGGCGCGGGCTGCGGCCTTGCCGCGGAGGAGTTCGCGTCGCTTGACCGGCTGGAGCGGCTGCAGCTAGCCCCGCTGGCGGCGGCGCTCGCCGACTCGGGGCTCCGCGGTGCGGCCGTGCCCCGCGACCGCATGCCGCGGATCGGGCTGGTGCTCGGTCTTGGTGCCGAGCATCTCAAGCGCTGGGAAGACGACTTCCTTGCCGGCGGCACGAGCGTCTTCAAGCCGACTCGGGACCGCACGATCGTCCATGCGCTGGCCCGGCTGCTGCGGCTCGACGGCCCGGCGGTGACCGTGGCCGCGGCCTGTGCGTCGAGCGGCTACGCCCTGGCGATGGCCCGCACGTGGATCGACGCCGGCTGGGTCAATGCCTGCCTGGCAGGCGGCTGCGACATGCTCAGCCCGACGAGCATCGCCGCGTTCTACAACCTCCGCGCCCTGTCGCGGTGCAGCGAAGATCCGGCCCGCGCCTCACGGCCGTTCGACCGGGCCCGCGACGGGTTCGTCATGGGGGAGGGGGGCGCGTTCTTCGTCCTGGAGCGGCGGTCCGCGGCGGTTGCCCGCGGTGCGCGGGTGCGGTGCGAGCTGGCAGGTGTGGGCATGTCGAGTGACGGCGCCCACATGGTCATCCCGAGCACCGATCCGACGCACGCAGCGCGGGCGCTGGCTAAATCGCTGGAGGATGCCGGCGTAGCGCCGGAGGAGCTCGACTACATCAACGCCCATGCCGCCGGCACACCGGTCGGAGACGTCGCCGAGGCGGCGGCGATCCGCCTGGCGCTCGGCGCCGCGGCCGATTCCGTGCCGGTGAGCTCGACGAAGAGCATGTCCGGGCACCTCGTGAGCGGTGCGGCGGCCTTTGAGTTGCTCGCCTGCCTGGCGGCGGTCGAGCGGCAGGCCGTGCCGCCGACGGTGAATCTTGACGAGCCGGATGACCGCTGTCGGCTCGACCATGTGCCCCACGTCCACCGTCCGCGCCGGGTGCGCGTGGCGGCGAGCAACTCGTTCGGCTTCGGCGGCTCGAACCTCTGCCTGGTGGTCCGCGCGGCTGCCTGACACGAACTAGCATATGACCCCGACACGAATGAAGAACACCCGGACATCCGACCGAATCACTCGTTTCACCCGCACAACCTCCAGGAGCACCCCATCATGACGCCCGCCACGCTGTCGTTGACCGCCGGCCCGACCCCCCACGCGGGAACGCCGCTCGCCGTGCGCACGATCGACGCCCTGCTCACGCACCTCGTCGGCCACTGGCACGACTTCGAGCCGGAGCACGACGAGTCGGGCCTGCGCGGGCGGATCTGCGACCTGCACCGGTTCAATTTTCTCCTTTGGCACGAGGAGGACGTGGCCCGGTCGCCGGCGGTGACCGACGCCCGGATCGCGCAGGTGAAGCGGGCGATCGACCGCTACAACCAGGCCCGCAACGACGCGATCGAGAAGGTGGACGACTGGCTGATCGGTGATCTGCATGCCCGGGGCATCGTGGCTCCGGCGACGGCGCCGGCGGCGACGGAGACTCCGGGGGCCGCGATCGACCGGCTGTCGATCCTCGAGCTGCGCCGCTACCACATGCGTGAGCAGGCGGAGCGTGGCGACGCGACGCCGGAGCATCGGGAGAAGGCGGCGAGTCGGCTGGAGGTGCTCGACATGCAGCGTGAGCATCTCGTGGTGGCGCTCGACCGGCTGGTGGCGGAGATCTATTCGGCCCAGCGGCCGCTGCGGGTGTTTCGGCAGATGAAGATGTACAACGACCCGACGATGAACCCGTATCTGTATCGCGCGGGCACGTCGGCGGCCGCCTGACGGGCCGCTGCCTTGTTGGCGGTCTGGTGGGGCCGTATTATCGCGTGGTGTCGGACTGCCGCGTGCCCTGTGGGCGTGAGTGGCATTCGAACGCGCCCCCGTAGCTCAGTGGATAGAGCGACGGTTTCCTAAACCGTAGGTCACAGGTTCGATCCCTGTCGGGGGTACTGAGTTTCCGCGTCCTTCACGACTTCAAGCGATTTTTCGCGGGCGTCGTGAAGGGTTGATGGCTCCTGATGGCCGCTGACCGGCGTTGGTGGAGCCGGAATTGGAGCCGGAATTCCGGTGACCGCCGCCCAGTCTTCCGGCCGCACCGAGTGATAGTGCCGCTGCCGCATGCGGGCCGTGTTTCCGATCCATGCGTTGATCGCCTTTTCCGGAATGCCCCGCCGCTCGAGATCGTCGGAGCAGCTGCCCCGCATGTTGACGAAGAGTTTCGGCCACGGCTTCACGCCCGCCTTCTCGATGATCCGCTTGGCCTGCGTTCCGAGGTTGTGACCGCCGCGGGCCCGCGGCACGACGTACACCGCGCCCGCCGCCCGCTCGCGATACGCCCGCTCCAGATGCGGCCGCAGTTCTGCCGAAATCGGCACGATGCGGATCCCGCGACCCGCGTGGTGCTCGACCTTCGGCTCCCGGAGCGTCAGCCGCGATTCCTGCCAGTCGATGTCCGACCACTTGAGGTTCTGGAGCTCGCTCGGGAACCGCGAGCCGGCGTATCGGGGCAGAGCAAAAACAAGCCGCCAATCCTCGTCGGGGCAGGCGGCGATGACGCGCTCGACGTCCTCGGCGGGCACGTAGACGATCCGGGAATCGTTGACCTGCGAACCGCACGGCACCTCCGCAAATGGATTCACCGCGATGAGCCGGCGGCGGACGGCGGCCTTGAGAAACTGTCGGGCCCGCCGCAGGTCCACCGATGCCGATGCGGGCGCGTAGCTGTCGAGGAGCCAGCGCTTGTAGGCATCGCAATCGCCCTCGGAAATCGAGTCGAGGGTTCGGTCCTTGCCGAAAAACTCCTCGAGCAGCCGCCGGGCCCGCGCATAGTTGCGGGCCGTGGTCGGCTTCTGCTTGCCGAGGCTGCCGAACAGATGCTCGAGGTGCTGGCCGAGCGTGACGATCATCGCCGAGGCCTGCTCCCGCGGCGGCACGAGCCCGGCCCGTGCCAGCCGCTCATGGATCTCGTCGCCCAGGCGACCGACCCACTCCGCCGTTTCGCGATCGGGCGTATGGCCGGCGGCCTTCGCGGCCTCCAGCGCTTCGATCATCCGCTTCGCCGTCTCGGCGATCTTCTTCGACACGCGACCGAGCCGGATCGTGTGCCTTCCATTCGGCGTGCGAAGGAGCACGCGGTACGTGGTACCGCGCGTTCCAACTTCAGAACACAAAGCTGCCATAACGTTTCTCCTATAGATGGAGGACTGGGAAACCCTCCGCGTGAGCCGCACGTCGGCTCACGCGGTGTCTTGTTTGACCCGCTGCTCGGACTCGAGCAGGAACTGGTCGAGGCTGGCGACGCGGTAGAGGATCGCGCCGTTGAGCTTCACGAACGGGATGCGGCCGGCCTTCCGCAGGCGATCGAGCGTGGATTCACTGACCCCGAGCTTGGCAGCGGCGATCCGCGGGCGAACCGCGAGCGGCTCCCCGGCTTCGCCGCCGTCGTCCCTGTAGAAGGTCTTCGAATCCATCCGCCACCTCGCGGGCCCGCGGCCCGGTGCGAGACGTGGTTCGCGTCCGTCACGAACCCTTTCGCTGGGGCCTATTTTCCCGCGGATGGCGGCTTTTCGCCGTCACAGTAGCGCCTGAGTAGCGCCTGTTTCAGATCGGTGCGCCGCTAGGGCCTTCACCGCTTGCGAGGCTGGTTCTTCGGGCTCGACTTCTTCGCGGGCCGCTTCCGCTTCGTAGCGGGAATCACTTCCCAGCCAAACGACGTGCCATCACCTGTGCACGCGAAGCGAAGGCGTGTCAGCCCCTTGTTGAGCGACTCGATAGCGCGGCGCCGCTGCGAACTATCGCCGCCGCCCGTGACGGGATCGTCGATCGTGCGCGGCCAGCCGCTCTCCTCGAACGCGTCAAGAATCCGAACAACGAGAGTTGCCTTCACGGGATTGCGGATGCGTCGAATGATTTCCCCGTCGAACCACAGTTCGCCTGCGCGGGCGATCCAGCGAGGAGTGCCGCCCGCGGTTGCATCATCGCCGATGGCCTTCAGGAGCTTCGTGCTTGTCTTTGTATCGATCCAGTCGAAGAGATACGCGATGTCGACGATCGCCCGGTCCTTCGAGACTCCACGGGCGACGGCCCACATGCCCGCCGTGCGCCCGTTGTGCTTCCAAGCCAGATATACGTCGTCACCCAGTTCCTTCCGGTCAGCGACGGTGAAATGGTCATTCCAGATCACCACCGCCACGCCGTTACGTTGCACCTGCGCCTCGAGCTGAGCGAGCTGCTTTCGGACGCCGGCCGGCAGGTCTGAGCGACGGATGGGCGGCTTCTCCGGCATGGCTGCTCTCCGATTCCACGCACGCCAACACGAGTCTGGCGAGCATGTCGATCAATTCCGTTTGGGCTCTGGCAGCGGCGATCCATTGAGCATCGACGCTGGGAGCATTCATCGTATCGCGATGTGAGCTGGGAGTCGTTGTTCGTTTCGCGGTCATGTTGAGTACCTCGGGGAAATGAAAACACCGATGGCGTGGGCGGCCGAACGGCTCGACCGGCACCACGCCATGGGTGCGGATAGATCAGGAATCAGGTCAAGCTGCCGAACGGCGGCGACGGCGAATCAGGCGACGCGGCCGGCGGTGCAGACGGGAGTCATCCGTGGAATCCCAATCAAGCCCGAACGCTGCGAGGTCGATGGCGTCGTCCTCATCGTCATCGCCCGCACGTCGCAGCGAGCAGAGGCGTGAAGGTCGGCGATCTCCGCCGCCGTCCGCCTGCTCGAGGTGAAAGCCCCGGCGGCGTACCAGGGCGATCGACTCGCCCAAGGCGGCCGCCACGGCGGCGAGAAACTGTTCATCAGTGTGAAGGGACATCGACATACTCCTTCCCCTTGAGGGGAGCGAGGGAAAGCCAGCGACAAGAAACGTCACCGGCGGGAGAACCAGCACCGGATCGGCAACGCGCCGACGGGGCTATGGATAGATGTCGGGCCGCCGTGAGGCGGCTCGACGGCATCGCGGCTAGCCCGAGGCTACCGAGTCAGCACGCTGAAGCTCTGCAGCAGTTGAATCAGCAGCTTGGGTGCATGGGCGGGAAGTGTGGCCCGGACGATCGGCGGGCACTTGTCGTAGGGCACGAAGCGTTCCCGCAGATGCGGGGGCTCGTAATGGGATTCGCCATATCGCTCGGCGTGCTCGTCGGCACTCCAGAGCGTGCACCCGAGTCCGCCCGGCATGACCAGCGCAGCGGCGTAGACAACGCGTGCGTCGTCGAAGTCAGGGGAGAAGCCGGCCGTGCGTGAATAGACGAGCGGCCCTTCGAGTTCGAGATTGTCGAGCCCCATCGTTGCCAACTCGTCGAGCTGAGCGTTGATCGGGGGTATCGCGGAATCGGCCAGCGAGAGGCTGGTCCGTATCAGATCAGTGAGGTGGGCGAGCTCTGCGGCCCGCCCCGAAAGCGTATCGTGCATGGGCATATTCCTTGGTGAGACAGAGCGGCCGATACCGAACGGCTGCTCACCAGATATGCCCTGTTTTTCGCGATGATTTAGCTACCGACGGTGTCGGCGTCGTGACCTGCCCCCCTTAAGCGAGGCCACTTCGGGAGCGAGAATTCCGGGTGGCCGCAACCAAGGGAGGGCAAGAAATGCCACGCGGGAAGCTCGAGCGGCGCCAGTATCTGAAGAATGCCTCAGGCTATGCGTAACAGCCCCCACGGCTCTATTGAGTCGTGAATAAATCATTCATGGCCTGCCGTCGCATCGCGACGGGGATGTATCGCTACTGCTCATGAATCTACTTTTCATCGGTCAATAGTCGGCCGCTACCCAACTGCAACCCGAGCAAGTCGCGTTGGCATCGGCGTCCGCAGGCGCCAGACAATGCTGAGAGGCCGACTGCCCTCGTGGGAGACATAGCGGGCCGGACCGAGGAAGGCGTACGGGGAGGCAAGACCGCCGGGGAGTAGCTTCCGCTCTCGAACAAATAGCAATGGGGTGTAGCCGTGCTCGTGGTGACGGATGTATCGCTGGCCCGTGGGCGAGTCCGCCGAAGTCGTACTCTGGGATTGCCAGTGGAACAGGTCGTCGCTGATCGCGTAGTCCTCGTACATCGTGGTCGGTGAGTATGCCTCCTCCGTCTTCTGCAGCGTGATAAAGAAGGCGTCACTCTTCCGGTCAGGGATGTGGAGCACGCCCTCGCGAAAGTCGGGGCGACGATCTAGGTTCCAGTGGCTGAGGCCGATCAAGGCTTCGTCTCGGGTGTACTCGGCATGGAGCGCGAGCGGGCCGCTGAGATCGGGAAGCAGCTCGGTCGGCCGGGTACGAGTGTGGTGCAGGCGGTACTCAAGCACGGCTCTGAGGTCGGCGAGAGCGCTTTGGTTCACGCGAAGTCGCTCATCTGCTTCATCGATTGACATGGAGATGCCGTCGCCCCCCCAGAGAGTGACGTGCAGCATCGCCCGGCGTCGTTCGGCGAGACGATCCGCAGGCGTCTGCCCATCAAGGTGGGCGAGCAGGAACCGAATTTGCTGTGGGTCATCGATGTGAATCAGGCGGTGGATGCCCTTGGCAAGGCGAGCTTCGTCGGCGGCAACCGGTGCGTCGGCAAGCCCTGCCTCGTTCAGAAGCCGGCTCCAGAGCCCCCGCTTGAGCATCTCACTGAGAGTAGTGCCAACGTACTCCAGCGTCTCGGGGATCGTTGGGGCGCGGCCGAGGCGGCGCCCAAGCTCCCTGATATCGCCAACCATCTGTGGGCGACGCAGGGTTAATGACTGCCGCACATTCTCAAGCACGCGTTGCTGCGCCACCCGCTCCAGCCGGATAAAGCAGCCAGCGGGCAAATGAGGGAATCCAGACTCGATCTCGACTTCAAGTCGGGCGGTCGGATCGGTGCTGAGCGCGCGAAACCGGGATGCAAAGCGGAACTGCCGGTGCTGCGCGCCGATGAAGTCGAGCACTGTCAGACAGTCTTTGTCGTCATGCAAGCGGAGCCCGCGGCCAAGTTGCTGCAGGTAGACGGTGAGGCTCTCTGTCGGCCGAAGGAAGAGGACCGTATCGACTTCAGGGATATCGACGCCCTCGTTGTAGAGATCGACAACAAACACAAAGTTGATCTCGCGGCGGACGAGGCGTTCCTTAGCAGCGCGTCTCTCGTCACTCCGGGTCTCAGCCGAAAGGGCGATCGCGGGGATGTTGTGCTCAGAAAAGAAATGCGCCATGAAGTTGGCGTGGGCGACACTGACGCAAAAACCGAGTCCTCGGGCTTCACGTGGATCGAGAAGAATCTCTCGCACCTTGTCGAACACGAGCCCAGCGCGGACGTCGTTGCCGGTGTATACCGCGTCGAGGTCTTCGACACGGTAACCGCCGCGCTGCCACGTCAGGGCATCAAGGTCGACGCTGTCTGCGACTCCGAAGTACTGGAAGGGGCAGAGTAGACGTCGGCTGATTGCGTCAGGGAGTCGGACCTCAGCGGTCGGCTCCCCGCCAAATGGCGTCAGTACATCAAGACCATCAGCCCGCTCTGGCGTAGCAGTCAGCCCGAGCAAGACCTTGGGCTTGGCGGTATCGAGTAGTTGCTGATAGCTCCGTGCAGCGGCGTGATGAAACTCGTCCACCACGATGTAGTCAAACCGGTCTACGGGCAGCGCGTGCAGATCGCGGCTGTTGTAGCTTTGTATCGAGCAGAACAAGTGGTTGTACTGCTCGGGGGTCGTGCCTCCGACGAGGATGTCGCCAAAGTTCTGATCGCGGAGGACCGCGCGATAGGTACCGAGAGCCTGACGAAGAATCTCCTCGCGATGCGCGATAAACAGCAGCGAGGGCTTTCGGGTGCCGGCCCATCGCTTGTAGTCAAACGCAGCGATCATGGTTTTGCCGGTTCCGGTGGCAGCGACAACCAAATGTCGGTTCTTGCGCTGTACCTCGCGCTCGGCTGCCAACGCGTCGAGAATCTCTTCCTGAAACGGGTACGGGCGCAGGTCGAAAGTCGGCAGTTCGCTGTTCTCGACTGTTCCCCGTGTGCGCTCACGGCTAATCGCTTCTCGAAGCCTTGGCAGTGCGTTACCGTCGAAGGACTCGAACTCATCGTCGTTCCAATATGTTTCGAAGGTTGCGATGATCTTTTGCCAAAGGTGCGGCAGCTCGTACTGACTGATCTTGCTAGTCCATTCAAGCCCTTCGGAAAGCGCTGCTCGAGAGACATTCGCGGAGCCGATGTAGGCGCTGCCAAAGCCAGTCGTACGGTGAACTACATAAGCCTTGGCGTGCAGCCGTGTGCGCTCTGTGTCGTAGGACACTTTGACTTGGGTGTTGGGCAGATCGCGCAACGCTTCGATCGCGTTGGCATCGGTGGCGCCCATGTAGCTCGTCGAGATGACGCGAAGCCGCGGTCCGTCCGGGTGCGGCGTTGCGGTAAGTACGCGGAGTGCGTCCATCAGAAGGCGAATGCCGCTCCATTTAATGAACGAACAGAGGATGTCAACACGATCAGCCGCAGCGAACTCCTTAGACAGCTGCGACGCGAGTGAGGGGTCGAGACGGGCGCCGGTGAGCAAGGCTGAGCGAGCGAGCGGCGTGTCGGGGCGGAGCACGGCCGTTTCCCTTGCGTCGGCGTGCACGGCGAGCAACCTCCGAAGCGGGCTGGCCAGATTGAATCGGTCGGCCCACTCGTCGCCGAGCTCGGCGACGAGGGCCCCGATCACGCTGTCAACGAGCCGGCGTTGACGCTCAGCCGCCTCGCGCCCGCGGAGAGTAGAGAGGGACTCGGCGAGGAGTCGTTCAAGGTACTGGGCGATTGCGGTGTGACCGTCCTCGGCATCGACATCGGCCAACTCGACAAGCCGCGGGTCACCGATACCGTCAACTTTTGTTTTTAGGGCGACGTCGACCAGGTGGTCATAAAGACCGTGTGGTACTTTCGGTTGCGTCTCCCTTTGGCTGGGCATCGTCATTGGCCTCCTGCTCCACTGTTGGTAGATGGCAGCAAACTGACACGGCAGACGTACTCCCCAACGATGAAAAGGTCCCCCACCTCGCCCGGCTCAATCTCGATCGGCTCAAACGCCGGATTCACCGGCAGCAGCTGAATGCGGTCGTGCCGCCAGCCGTCGGCGGTGACGGTCTTCTCCGAGTGGTACTTCTTGACGGTGAACCGGCCGCCGTTCTCGCCCGCGCCGTCCGTGCCCAACTGCCCGAGCACGATCCGGCCCTCGCGCGATCCCGCCGGACACGGGCGGAACAGGCACCATGAGCCGTCCGGGATCAGCGGCTCCATAGACGTGCCCGTCACCCGCGCCACGAACATGCCGGGCTTGATCGAAACGCCCGGCAACTCCGTCCAGCCGATCTCCTCCGGCACGCTCTCAGGACCCCAAGAGCCCGCCGCGGCGGTGAGGTCGTAGGCGGGGACGTGTGTGGCTGACTTGCGTCCACCCGGCGGCGAATCAACGAGCGCGATTGGCATGGAATCGCGATCGTCAGCATCTCGCCCACCAAGCGGCTGCGGGGACGCCGCCGACGGGTCATGCGATCCGCCACGCGCCGCGTACGTGAGCGGCTCCACCGACCACTGGTGTCCATCTCGGCAAAAGCTCACCTTGAACGATGTACCGGGCAGCCCGGCGTCGGCCCCAAACCACTGCCGCAGAAGCTCCGGCAGATGGTTCGGCAATGTATCGCCCGCTTTCTCCTCGGGAGGTCCCGCGACGTTGCAGGCGATCCGAGCAAAGCGAAACTCCCATGTGCGGCCATCGGGAAGGGCTACGGGCACTGGCCCAATCGGCCGGCCAGGTTCGTCTTCGGCCGTGGGGATTTTCAGGAAGGGCTTTCCACGTGATTGGATGACCTTGGCCTCGAAGCCATTCGCGGCGGTGCGCGGCCGAGCGTGCGCCGCGAGCCGGAAATCGACAAGCTCGCCTGTAAGGACTTCGAAAGCGTCGCGCAGCGAATCAGGACATGTGAATCCCGCGCCGAAGCGGCCACCCTCGTCGGTAAACCACCGCTTGCCGTTTTTTTCTTTCATCCAAATCGAGATCGGGAATTTCCGCCAGTTCGACGTCCATCCGCGTGGCGGGGCCGCGGCGGAAGGATGGTCGTCGTGGTCGCCACGCTCGCCTCGCAGGGCGGGATGCCCAGCAAGAAAGGTCCAAGCCTTTACCGCTGAATCAGCAATCGGCATCCCACTCCAGAAAGCGTTGTCGTCGAGCAGCACCCTAAGCAACACCATCTTGAACGACTTCGTCATGGCGGTCGTCGCCAGCATCACGAACCAGTCGTAAAAGTTTGCAAGACACTCGGCCTCAGCGGCTGTTGCGTCTCCCTCCGCAGCAATAAAATCAAACCACGTGGGGAACTCTGATGGTAAGACGCGAGGGTTGTAGCCACGGTGCAACACCTCGGTGATCGTGGGCCGCCGACCAAGGTCTGCCCGCAGATCGCGATACGCTTGGACGACCCGTGTGCCAGATACCGGCAGAAACCGCGCGAGCAGCTCCTTCGCCTCGAGCTCCACGTCGAGCACGCAGCCGTCCGGAAGCGTTGGCTCCCGGCCGTCGAGATACCGCTTCAATAGAGCAAACCTCGTGGCGTCGGCGGCGGTGGCCGCGGGGACGAGCGAGAGCAGATGCACGAGCCGGCTCGCGAACACGCGGTGATTGCCCACGAAGTCGATCACCTCCAACCGCAGCTTGCCCTCCGCCGCCCGCAGGCCGCGGCCAAGCTGCTGCAAGAACACGATTTTTGATTCGGTGGGCCGGAGCATCACCACGCGGTCGACCAGCGGGATGTCGACGCCCTCGTTGAAGAGGTCGACCACGCAGAGGGCCGAGAGGGTGCCCGCGTGAAAGGCGGCGAGGGAGGCCATGCGCGGGTCGGAGACGGGGCCGCCCGGGCCGGCCGCATCCGAAAACACGGCCGCCGCAGCCACGCCCCACTTCCGGAGCCAATCCCGGGCAAACACGGCATGCCGTCGCGAACAGCAGAAGACGAGCGTGCGACTGGCCGGGGCGGCCTGCCACTCGGCCCAGAGGCGTTCCATGCGGGGAGCATTTTCGAGGGCCGCTTCGAGCACGGCCGGATCGAAGCGGCCGTTGCGCCAGGGGATCTGCTCGAAGTCGACGTCGTCCTTGAGCCCCCGATACCGAAACGGCACGAGCGACCCCTCCGCGATCCCGTCGCCGATCGTGGCCTGGGCCGCGAGGATGTCGTCGAAGAGCGTGGCCACGTCGACGCCGTCTGTCCGCTCGGGCGTGGCCGTGAGGCCGAGCGTGAACGACGGGGCGGCCCGAGACAGCTCCGACAGCCGCGCGAGCACGCGGCGGTAGCTCGGCGCCTCGGCGTGGTGCACCTCGTCGATCACGCAGTAATCAAACGGGGCTGCCGCCGCGAGGGCCGCGAGCGCCTCGGGGCGGGAGAGCTTCTGGATCGAGGCGATGACGAGCTGGCCGGAGAGGTCGCACGACGACCCGGCGACGTACGACACTCTCCCGGGCGCGATCGCCTGCCGGAGCGTGGCCTCGGCCTGCGCGAGGATTTCTGCTCTGTGGGCGATCACGAGCACCCGCGGCGGCCGGCCCAGCTCGCGGCCCACGGCGACCACGTCGAACGCCGCGAGCCAGGTTTTACCAAGGCCCGTGGCCACGGCGACGAGGGCTTTTGAGTAGCCATCGCGACGGATCGCGGCGAGGGAGGCGAGGGCTTCCTGCTGCCAAGGGCGGGGGGTGAACGTGGCGGGCGGGGCGGCGGTGGACGCGGCGGGCGCAGGCTCGCCATCCCATACGCGACGCAGCTCAGCCGCCTCGGCAGCCCGGGCCGCATACCGCTCCAACACGTCGGCCGAGAGCGGCGTGGCCTGCTGCCAGAGGTCGTCGAACGCGGCGACGAGTTCGCGGTCGAGTTCGCCCGAGCCCGACGTCTCGCCGAGCAGGTTCCACTCCACGCCCGAGACCAAGGCCGCCCGCGACAGATTGCTCGACCCCACGACCACGATCCCACCCGACGAATCCGCGATCCGCCACGCCTTCGGGTGAAACGAATCGGGCGAGCCGCGGAGCTTTTCGAGTTCCGCAAGCCGTGCCTCGAACGCCCCACCGGCGAGGTCCATCCACCCCAGCAACTGCCGAAGCGCCTCCGGCGACGTGATGCCGAGGTAATCGCCTACGAGCAGCCGCACGCGGGCCCCGGCGGCGATCGCACTGAAGAGCCCTGCTCTGATGATGTCGAGCCCCGACGGCTGCACGAACGACGCGAGCAGGTCGATCTCGCTGGCCCCCGGAAGCCGCTCCGCGAGCTGCGGCCAGAGGGGCCGTTCCGGCCCGGCGGTGAGCGTGAGCCGCGGATCGCCCACGCTACCTGCAGGCGGACCCGCCAAATAGTTCCCCTTCCCCGGAATCACATGCCGCACGCCGCCGCGGGGATCGCCCATGTCGCCGGCATACCGCGGGATCACGTGCACATGCACATGCGGCACGGTCTGGCCGGCGGCGGCCCCGGCATTGAAGCCGACGTTGTATCCATCGGGCTTCGGATCGAGCCGCTCATCGAGCAGGGCCTTCACCTCGCCGACGAGCGCCATGAGCGCCTGCTGCTCCGCGGCCGTGCACTCGAAGAACGTCGGCACGACCCGGCGCGTGATCACGAGCACGTGCCCCGGCGACACGGGAAACGAATCGAAGATCGAGAAGCAGAGGTCATTCGCGCAGACCCACTCCGCTTCGGGGATTTCCAGAAACGGCGAGGGGGCGGCAGGCGTCATGGCCGGCAGTTTACGCCCCTGTGGGACAACCTTGGTCAGAGCCGCTCTATATCTCGGGGCGAACCGCTCCACCGGGCGGTACACTCCCCGGCATGAAGAAACCCGCATCAGCCGGCCGTACCACGGGCAAGAACATTGATTCCTGGCAGACGCTCATGGCCTGGGCGCGCCGGTTTCGCGACGCCCGCGACTGGTCGCAATTCCACACGCCCAAGAACCTCGCTGCCGCCATCGCGATCGAGGCGGCGGAACTGCAGGAGCGGTTTCTCTGGAAGAGCGACAAGGAAATCGCGCGCGACCTGAAGGACAACGCCAAACGCGATGCCATCGTTGAAGAGGTGGCCGACGTCTTTCTTTTTGCACTCCTGCTCGCCGATCGGCTCGAGATCGACGTTGGCAAAGCAATCGCCAATAAGCTCGCCACCAACGAGCGGAAATACCCCGTCGCCCTGGCCCGCGGCAACGCCCGGAAATACACGGAGCTGCGCGAGCTGTGATCATCTACGCCGAGACGAAGCGGCAGTTTCTTGATGACGTGGATCAGAACCGGCTCCAGCGGCGACTGATCGATGGCTTCCAGCAGCAGACGGGGGGTGTGCCCGCCGATCGGCATGTGTGGGCGGACGAATACGCCCGCTTCTCGAGCGCGCTGCGGCGGGCCGACGTCGCCGACGACATGCAAGTGGCCATCGAATACCACATCTCCGCCGCCGGCCGATCACGGGTGGACGTCTTGCTCGCAGGCAATGACGGCACGAACGACAACGGCCTCGTCCTTGAGCTGAAGTCGTGGAGCGACGCCGACAAGTCTGACGTTCCGGACCTCGTCTGGTCGCCCTACGGCGGCGGCTCGCTCTCGCAGCATCCCTGCTTGCAGGCCCGCAAATACAAGGGTCTGATCCTGCGGTTCAACGCCGACATCGCGGAAAAGAGCGTGGGCATTCACTCAGCCGCCTACCTCTTCAACCTTGTCCGTCGAAAGCCGGAGCCGCTCGAGGATCGCCGCTACCGCCACATCGTCGACGACACGCATCTCTTCCTCGCCGACGATGCCGACGCCCTCTCGCGGTATATCGAGAAATACGTGCGACACCGGTCGCGGCACGACGTGCTCTACCTGCTGGAGAAGGGGCGGCTCATCCCAGCGCCCGCGTTGATCGAACGCGTGGGCAGCATGCTCGACGGCAACGAGGAGTTTGAACTACTCGACACCCAGAACGAAGCCTTCCAGATCATTCGGCATGCGATCACGAGCGTGGCGACAGCCGCCAAGCGGCAGGTGTTCATCGTTCACGGCGGGCCCGGCACCGGCAAATCCGTAATCGCCGTGCGGTTGCTGGCCGAGGTGCTCAAGTCAAAGCGGCTGGGGTTTCTGGTTGCGCCCAACAAGGCGTTTCGCGACACGCTCGCCGAGCAGCTCACGAAGCGGCACCGCGACTACCGGGAGGATGGGGAGGCGCTGTTTCAGTCGTCGTGGAGTTTTCACACGGCCGACTTCATGAAAGACAAGACGCACGAGGTCTTGATCGTGGACGAGGCTCACCGCCTGAAGGACGAGGCCTATCAATACAAAGGCGAGAGCATGGTCGAAGACATGGTGCGGGCGGCCCGCATCAGCGTGTTCTTTCTCGACGAGACGCAGCGAGTTCAGTGGATCGACTCGGGCAGCGAGGCACGGATCCGAGAAGCGGCAAAGAAGTTCAAGGCCAACGTCCACACGCCCTTCACGCTCACCGCCCAGTTCCGGTGCGGAGGCTCCGACGGCTATCTCAATTGGCTCGACGACGTCTTGCAGCTGCGGCCCACGGGCAACTTCGACAACTGGGCCGACGAGCAGTATGAGTTTCGGGTGTTTGATGACGCCCAGAAGATGTACGCCGCGCTCAAGTCCAAGAACGCCGCCAACAAGGCTCGGCTGATCGCGGGCTATTCGTGGGAGTGGCCGACGAAAGGCCGGCAGCGGCACGGGCATGTGAAGCATGTGCAGGCCGACGGGCTCTCGCTACCGTGGAACTTCATGGGCGAGAACTGGGCCACCTCGAAGGACGGCATCGAGCAGGTCGGCTGCGTGCACACCTGCCAGGGCGTGGAGTTCGACTGGCTGGGTGTACTCATCGGGCCCGACCTGCGGTACGAAAACGGCAAGGTTGTCGGTGATCCCGCGAAACGCGCGAAGACCGATTCCTCACTCAAGGGCTGGAAGAAGGCCCTGACCGAGACCAAGGGGGACGCGGCCGCGACCGCACGGGTGCACGAGAAGGTGCAGGCGATCATCAAGAACACCTACAAGGTGTTGCTGTCGCGCGGCCGAAAGGGTTGCTTCGTGTGGTGTGCGGATCCAGCCTTGCGGGACTATTTGCGGGAGCGGCTGCGGCTGGCGTCACGGACGTTCGCGCAGCAAGCAGCGCGGGAGACGAAAGGCGACTCAGGATCGGGCACGTTTCGCATTGAGCCGGAGCCGCCCGGCAAGCGATATGCAGAGTGGTTGCCTGTCTACGACCTCCAAGCTGCGGCGAGCGAGTTCGGTCCGAGCGTGGCGGCCGACTGCCTCGGTTGGGTGCCAACGCCCGCGGGCCTCAAGGCGGACGAGGGGCATTTCGTGGCACAGGTGTTCGGCCGGTCGATGGAGCCGTTGATCCCCGACGGCTCCTACTGCGTATTTCGCCGCGACGTGGCGGGCAGCCGCGGCGGAAAGGTGCTGCTGGTTCAGCACTGGGCGATCAGCGACCCGGAGACCGGCGGGTCGTACACCGTCAAGACATACGAGTCGCTGAAACTCGAGAATGTTGAGGCAGGAGAAGATCCTCCTCAGCAGCATGTGGCTATTCAGCTCAAGCCACGCAACAAAGAATTTCCTACGATCTGGATTAATCCCGACCAAGCAGATGAACTCCGCGTGATCGCCGAGTTAGTGGCCGTCATTCGCTGAGCGGCGAAACCAGGAGACCGGTAAGTGACTCCCGACAAATACGACGCGATTCGCCCGTACCTCGACGACATGTCGATGATCCTCGAAAAGATGCTCATGGAGGACACCGACAACGCCAAGCAGGTTCGGTATTCCCTCATGGAGATCAGCAAAGCCTTGGGCCCTGATTTCGCCGTCGATCTCAATGTGGTCGTGCAAGCGTTCGCCAGTCGAGACCAGAGAGCGTTGCCGCTCGTCGAGCTAGGCTTGTCAGCTACGAACGGCGACACCCCCTACTCCCATGCAGCGGACTGCACGCCCCAACGGTACATCGTCGGTGGCTCCATCCACGTCGTGCCGCACGACCGGTGCCCGAAGTGCTGGCAACCGTGGATGAATAAGTTCGAACATCCCACCTGCGAGCACTGTGGCATCACGCTCGGCAGAGACTGCAAGGTGCTGTTGGATAGGGACACCTGCCCGCACTGCGAAGAGGGGCAGGTGTCGATGCGGACGCCCGTCTGCGACGTGTGCGGCTACGAGGTGGATCCCAAGATGGTGACGTGGGGATAGCCGAAGTCATTTACAGGGCGCACGACTGAGCGTCGACGCGGTGCCGGATTGTGCGCCGCCTTCGATCCCTCGACGCCGTTTCTCCGGACACGCACTGCGATGTGCTGATCCCTACCCGGGATCTATTGACGCTTGAAAAAAAGATTCATGGCCGATGGGCCGGGTGGCCGATACCCCATGCATGCCATACAGCGGAAAACGAAAAGACGCGGAAACGCGCAGGCTGAAAGCCATGGAGTTACTGGACT
>Ga0315909_10000171_pt1 | contig 86522 bp, 61 predicted proteins | sample LakEriMetagenome_11_FD_203527 | JGI IMG/M metagenome (GOLD analysis project Ga0315909, IMG submission 203527) | Freshwater fungal communities from buoy surface, Lake Erie, Ohio, United States - Buoy 2 MA125 | ecosystem: Environmental > Aquatic > Freshwater > Lake | place: USA: Lake Erie, Ohio...
TACTGAATTAGCAGCTTATACTGATTCACAAGTTCAATCCAATGACTTGTTGTTTATTACAGATATTGCTGCGCAAGAAACCAAAAAGATTACATCAATAGATCTTGCGGACTATGTAATTAGTGCAAAGTCCGCATCTATTTTTAATGGTAATTATACTGGTAGTTTTACTGGGTCATTTACTGGTAGTTTTAAAGGTGATTTAACAGGCACAAGCAGTTGGGCAACTAATGCTTTAACTGCAGCTTATGCAGCAAGTGGTGGTGGATCAGGAGAATCAAATACGGCAAGTAATATTGGAACATCCGGTCTTGGATTTTTTAAACAAAAGTCAGGTGTAGATTTACAATTCAAAAATATAGTTGGCGGAACAAATTGTTCTTTAAGTGAAAATTTAACAGAAAATACAATTACTGTAAATCTAACAAGTACTACAACTTCGCCTGGAGGAAACCAAGGATCTATTCAATTTAATGCTGCAGGAAGTCAATTTGGTGGAAATTCAAATCTTTATTGGGATACAACTAATAATAATAAACTTACTATAGTAGGAAATGTATCTTCGACAACTTTTAGTTCTAGTGTTACCAATGCGGTTGGATATTTTGGTACTGCAAGTTATGCGAATAGTTCTTTAAGTGCAAGTTATGCACAAAGTTCAAGTTATGCATTGACATCTTCTAATGCACAAACTGCGAGTTATTTTGCAGGAACAGGAGCTGTATTATCTGCTAATTCAGTACAATATTATACTAAACAATCTGGAACAGGAACTTCTTGGGTTGATACCGGATTATCAATTACAATTACACCCAAATCTATTAATTCTAAATTTTTGATAAATACATCAATCATCTTAGCGAATGGAGATGCAGTTGGTAATGCGGTCGCAGGTTTATATAAAGATTCAACACCATTACTTGAACAATTTGCAAGTGTAAATTTAACTGTTTTTGATGCATCTCCACAAACTACAACTTATTTAGATACAGCTGGCAGTTTATCTTCTAGAACATATGTTGTTAAAGTAAAAGGAAGTGAAGCTAGTGCGACATGGTATACGAATCAATCATCTGGTTATCCTACTTCATATTGGGCGACATCATCAATGACAATTTTAGAAATAAATATTTAAAAATAGACTATGCCAACAACAAGTATAAAAATTAGTCAATTAGATCCTATTGCCAGTTTAACTGGCAGTGATTTTTTTCCAATTGATCAAAGCAGTTCTATAAAGACTTATAGAGCTAGTTTGACACAATTACAAAATCTATTTTCAACAGGAAGTTTTACTGGATCATTTACAGGATCAATTTTAGGCACAGGTACATCTCCTCAATTTGTAGGAACAAGTAGTTGGGCAATTAGTTCTAGTAGATCTATTAGTTCATCATATTCAGATTTTTCCAATAGTAGTAGTTACGCATTAAGTTCATCAAACGCATTAACTGCTAGTTATGCATTAAATTCAAATGCTGGAGATTTATCTGGTGCGGGAACAACTAATTATATTCCAATTTGGACAGGTAATAAAACTCTTGGAAGTTCAAATATTTATTATGGAACTCCTATTGTTGGATATCCAGGTTATGTTTCTACTAATAATTTTTATGTTCAAAAAGATACTCCGATTTTATATGTTACTGGTTCAGGCCAAGGCAGTGTACAAGTAATTTCATCTTATAATTCTGCACTTAAATTAGGAAGTGCTACTACATCTTCAGATGCGCACGTGTTTGTAGTTGGCGCAGATGGTGGTATGCCAGGTACAGATAATAGAGGATTATTTGATTGGTCAAGTTATAGCGGTTCTAATAATTTAGCATCAAGACAAGGAAATGATCCTACTGGTGATGGACAAACTAGATTGCTTCGTATTAAATCAAATGGTTGGTATTTTTGGCCATTATATGGTGTTCAAAGTATTTCAAGAGATGGTACTTTTAATATAGGCGTTGATTCTGGCACTGAAAATCATGATACTAGATTAAAGATATTTGTTTTTAGTGGTAGTAGTGTAAGTAATCCTGTAGTAAATCACATTAGAAAAGCAATTGAAGTAACATATGGTAGTGGGTCAGAAGCAACAACTTTTTGTGTAAGTAGTAGTGGACAAGTATATTCTACTGGATATAATGTAATTAGCAGTTCAAATTTTGCATATACAAGTTCACTTACATCCGGAAGTTTTGCAGTATTAGAAAATAACGGTGCTATGTATTTATTTGCTAGAAGTGCGAATGGTACATTGAGGTCCGCAAGTTTAGCATAAAATGAGTTATAAAATATTTGTTCAAATAGCGAGTTATAGAGATCCCGAATTAATTCCGACTGTTTTGGATTTGGTTGAAAAAGCTAAGAATCCAGAATCATTGAGAATTTTTGTTGCTTGGCAACATGACGACAACGAAACATTAGAACCCATCAAACATTTAATTGAATATATTGACATTCCATATGTTGAAAGTAAAGGTGTATGTTGGGCTAGAAATTTAATTCAACAAAAATATAACGGTGAAGAATATACACTTCAATTGGATTCACATCATAGATTTATCCAAAATTGGGATGAACAATTGATTGAAATGTATAATCAATGTAAAGAAATGGGAAGTGATAAACCATTGATCACTGGTTATTTGCCACATTATGATCCGGATAAAGAAGAATTTTTACAAGAAGTTTGGAAAATGAATTTGGAAAAATTCATGGATGAAGGTCCAATGTTTTTTATTCCTGAACCATTAACCGAAACATATGATAATCCAATACCGTCAAGATTTTACAGCGGACATTTTGCTTTTACAGACGGTGAATTTAGTAGATTAGTGCAACATGATTCCAATTATTATTTTTATGGTGAAGAAACTAATATTGGTGTAAGAGCGTATACACATGGATATGATTTATATCATCCAAATAAAATTATTGCATGGCATTATTATACAAGAGAAAAAAGACCAAAACATTGGGATGATCATATTATAGAAGGAAGTGATTGGAGTAAATTAGATAATGATTCTACAAATAGACATAAGAAATTATTTGGTATGGATGGTTTTGACAAATTGATTGATTCAATTTATAATTTTGGAAATGTAAGAACGATTGAAGATTACGAAACATATGCTGGTATACGATTTAAAGATCGTTATATAAGTGAATATACACAAAATAATTTTTTGCCACCCAATCCAATTTAATAATTTTTTTGAATTTTTCTTAAAAAGTTAATATATATAAGTTAGATGACTAAAACAGTTATCCTTGTATGTCCCAAAAAGAATACATGAAAATGGGTCTATAATAGACCATTTAAGAAAGGAAAAATATATATGTCAGTAGTAAAATATCAAAATAATCCGTTATTTCGTGCAGTTCATCGTGATGAGTTTTTAACTCCATTTGATCAAATTTTTGATGAATTTTTCAAAGCAAATGCCCCTAATTTTAGTCAAGATTTTGGCGCAGACTTTTTTGAAAAAGGTTCATATCCAAGAGTAGATGTCGTTGATTACAGTGATAAAGTAGTTATAGAAGCTGAAGTTCCAGGTTTAAGTAAACAAGATGTAAATGTTGAAGTGGAACAAAATGTACTTACTGTAAGTGGTGGAAAAAGTAAAAATGTTACAGATTCACAAGGTGGAAAATATATTAGAAGAGAATTAAAGCGTTCTAGTTTTCGTAGATCATTTACTTTAGGAGATAATATTGAAAAAGATACAGTATCTGCTACATTTGAAAACGGTATTCTTTTAATTACATTAAATAAAGTAAAACCTGCGGTTCCAGAAGTAAGAAAAGTTACGATTAAATAATTAGTTATATATTTATTATATACCCTCTATTGTTATAAACGGTAGAGGGTTTTTTCTTTTTTGACTATATATACAGTATGAAAACACAATTCACTTTTGAAAGAATCGTAGGCTTATCTTCGTTATTTATAGCGAGTTGTGCTGCATTTTTTAGTATAATTGGTATTGGTATGTTGTTTAGTGGATCTGCTATAGCATCAATGATTATGGCTAGTTCACTTGAAATTGGTAAATTAGTAGCTACTACATTTTTATATAGATACTGGAAAAGATCACAATTGTTATTGAAAACATATCTTATTTTAGCAGTTGTAGCATTGATGTTCATTACATCACTTGGTATTTTTGGTTATTTGACATCTGCATATCAACAATCTGCGATTGAAAATAAATTGAGTGAAGAAAAGATTGTTTACATACAAGATCAGAAAAAAATGTATAGTGATAAGATAAGTGATGCTAAGAAAAGAATAGAAAACATTACTAAATTAAGAGTAAGTCAAGAAAATAGATTAAATGAAAGTATAACCAATGTTATCATAAGTCGTAATCCAATTCAATTGGCACAAATACAACAATCTACAAAAGAATTTATTGATAAGAGTGAAAAAGATATAGATGTAGAAAATAATAAAATTCAATCTACCGTTGACGAAATACAAAAATTAGACAAACAAATATCAGACATCAAGATAAAAAGTGGTGGTCAAAAGGATTTACAAACATTTAAATTCGTAGCAGATGAATTTGGTGTGGATATTAATAAAGTAGTAAAGTGGTTTATTATTTGTCTTATATCAGTATTTGACCCACTTGCAATTTGTTTATTATTGGCTTATAATACAACATTAGGAGATGCAATTTATGTTAAACCTATTGTTAAAACAGAAGAAACTCCAGAAAAAGAACCAACTTTAGAAGAAATAGTTGAACAAGCAAAAGAAGAAGCTACACAAGAAGTTAAAGATGGACAGATAATAAAAGAAATTATCAGAGAAGTTCCTGTACATATTGAAAAAGAAGTGATTAGAGAAGTACCTATTGAAAAAGAAGTAATAAAAGAAGTAGTAGTTGATAATAGTTATAAACCAAATCATTTCAGTTTTTAAATTAAAATTAATTAAATAGTAATAATTATTTGATTTTAGAAATTTTTACGATATATTTAATTATCAGTTTACTATTAAAATATTATGGATGAATTTGATATAAAAGAAGTATTGGATATTCTCAAAGAAGCAGAAAAAACCCAAGATTGGGATTTAGTGAATGAAGCAATATCATTTATGGAAGAATATCTTGATAATGGTGACGGTTCGGATTATGATTGATTTATGTTAACACTAATAATAATACTCACAGTAGTATTGACGGTTTCAATATGCGCAAACATTTATTTTTTTATTAAAATGAATGATTTATTGGATGTAATCGAAACAATGCAACAATGGAATGTTCAATACAAAAATTTGGTTGAAAATACATATCGTAAATTAAAAGAAATTGACGATAAACAAATTTTTGAAAAAGATGACGATGTTGGTTTTGTTTTTTCGGAGATAGTAAAATTGATTGAACTTGTCAAAGAAAAATCTAAATGAAAAAATCCAAGAAAAAAATAAAGGTTTTAAAAAAAAGAGATGTTAAGAAAAAAGTTGTAAAAAGTCTTAATAAAAAAATCTCAGTAAAGTCAACTAAACAAAAAAAGAAAATGGTTATAAACAAAGTTAAAAAACAGAAAAAAGTTATTCCTGTTAAAAAGGAAAAAAATATTAGGAAACAAACACCTAAAATTATCATTGAAGAACCTTATGTAGAACCAGAATCTCCTAAGAAGAAATCTACGGAAAAGATGTACTTTACTAAAGATACAGAAATGTATATTATTAAATACAATAGAGAAGAAGATCAAAATATTAGGAATCATATTTACGAAACTCATATTAAGAATGCATTTGAAAAGTTGGTAGAAAATGTATTCAACACATTCAAATTTACATATTTTGATAATAGTCCAATTGAAATTCAAAAAGAAACTGTTGCGCATTTAGTTTCTAACATGAATAAATTTGAAGAAGGTAAAGGAAAAGCATTCAGTTATTTTAGTATAGTTGCTAAAAACTATCTCATTTTTCATAATAACGGTAATTATAAAAAATACAATCAACATGTAAACATTGCAGATACTCCAAGTGAATCTTCAGTGTGTTTACAGACAGTTGATGCACATCATAAAGATGTAGAAACCAATGAATTTCTTAAGTTGATGGTTGATTATTGGGAAAGAAATGTTGGTCGTATTTTTACTAAACAAAGAGATTTAAATATTGCTAATGCAGTAATAGAATTGTTTAGAAACTGTGATAGAATTGATGCATTTAATAAAAAAGCATTGTATCTCTATATTAGAGAAATTTCGTCATGTAAGACACAACAAATTACCAAAGTAATAAATAAAATGAAGAGTTACCAAAAAGTAATTGCTCAATCTTATTTAGATAGAGGTAAATTAAATTGATAGTGTAATTATTCAAATCCATATCTATTTATAGGTATGGATTTAGATTTTGAATTGTATAAAGGTAAGAAATATTCAAACTTACTTAAGGATGTAGTAATCAATTCTGAACAGAAAAAAGACCAAATTGATATTTTGGTATCTGATCTCAGAAGTATGATTAAAACACCAAATGATGCTATTGTCATCGTTCCTCTTATAAAAGATTACTTGGATGTAAGTGTGAGAAACGATGAACAATTAGTTAAATTAGCTGCAATAGTACAAAGATTGGTAAGTAACGATAATAAAGGGGCAGAAGAAGTAGGTGGATTATCAGAAGAAGAAAGACAACAATTAATGGCTGAAGTAGGAAAGATTACAGAAACGATGAATACACCAATTGAAATAAAGAAATAATATGCCATATTTTAATATAAAATCTTCTCCTATTAGTTTTGGACAGTTAAATAACATTGGTTTGTCGGTTGGAAATCAAACAACTACAACCTCTGCGAATGAATTTTATGAATTGGAACCAGCAATTGTGTTGGATGTAATTTTGGATGAAACACATTCCGAAATAGTAAATAAAAGACATTTGGTGGATATTAGAAATATACCAGCAAACTATAAAAATGAATTGCCTAATCAAAAAGATATAGATTACAGTTATATAGGTGCTTGTAGAGTAAGATTATGTTTTTCACAACAAGGATTGGAAAAAGAAAAGTTGTCATGGGCATTTCCAATGGAATCTACTGGTATAGTAGAATATCCATTATTAAATGAAGTAGTAATTGTTGTAAAGTATTTGGATAAATTATTTTATACGAGAAAATTAAATTTAAATGGATTTATTAATCAAGAATCTAATTTTCGACTTGAAAAATTTTATGGTAATAATGATGGAAATAAAGATTTAGTATCAGAAGACGGATTAAAAACCGAATCTGTCGAGGGTCCATTATCATTGAATTCATTTAAGAAAATTTCAAACAATCAAGTAAAAGGAGTACTTGGTTCATATTTCTTAGCAAATTCAAAAATTAGAAAATTGAGAAGATACGAAGGAGATACTGTTCTTGAAAGTCGTCATGGACAATCAATTCGTTTTTCTGCATATGATGATATAAGAGATAATGATAAAGGTTTTTATTCTGATTATAAAGGCGATCCCACTGTAAATAAATCAAATGAAGGTTGTGGTAACCCAATGGTTTTAATTAGAAATAGACAGAGAAAATTATCATTGGATAAACCTATATCTGATAGTTCAAAACTGCCGCCAATTCCTGCAATTATAGATTCGCAAAAAAATGTTGGTGGTTTAATTGATGAAGATATTAATCACGATGGTAGTTCTATTCACATTACATCTGGATTGACTAAATCTAAATGGAGAACAACTTGTTATAAATCTATATTTCAACAGGGAAAAGAAGAACAACCACTATTTTCACCAAAAGGTTCTACTGCATATAACTTTGATATAGAAAATTTAAAAGGCGATCAAATTGTAATTAATACAGATAGATTGATTCTAAGCAGTAGATTTGGTGAAACATTACACTTTTCAAAAGAAAGATATGGAATCGTAACTGATAGTGAATATACAGTTGATGCACATGATCAAATTGTAATGACTACCAATAATAAAACAGTATTTAATAGTCCTGCAATTTATTTGGGACAATATGGTCAAACAAATGAACCAGTATTATTAGGACAAACTACAGTAGATTGGTTATATGATTTATGTAATTGGTTACTAAATCACGTTCATTGGTATAATCATACACATCCAAAAACTGGTAATGCAAATCCAAATAAAACTCAAGAATCGGTTCAAGATAAACAATTAAAGTTTTTAAGAGACAATCTTGACAAGTTAATGAGTAGAAGAGTATTCGTTACTGGTGGTGGTTATGCGCCAGGCGCAGATGGTATAATGCCAGAAGGATTTAAAAATGCAACTGCACCAGTATCTGTAAATATAGTATCAGGTCAAGGATTGCCGGGAACATTTAAAGGAAAAGTAAGACGAGAAGGTCCAGTAGAAATTCAATATGAAGAAATTTAATTATGATTAATAAATTAAAATCATTTGTTGACATTGATCCTGCTTTATCTGGTGCTCCAACCGAAGGATCTAATGGATTGAAGTTTGTTACTGCGTTAAAATCCGATGTTTCCAGTAAAGTAGGTGGATCAATAGATAAATTTGCATCAAAAACACAACTTTCGATTGGTGATACTGCCGGTAATTTTGTTGGGGGTGCTATTGGCGGAGTAAGTAATTTTACGAAAGATGTTTTGAGTGGAGTTGATACGGGCATTTTAGGAAATGCAGCATCTAAAGTTTATGATGTTGCAGGTAATGTAGTATCAAAAGTTGATAGTGTTACGGGGGGTGTTATAGGTAAAACAACTGATATTGCAGGTAACATTTTAAATAAAGCGGAAAATATTACAGGAGGAGTAACATCAAAAGTTGGTATGGTTTCTAATACAATTACGGAAAAGACGGATGGATTAGTAAATGTATCAGATTATAGTCCTTATAATTTTGATGCCAATAATTTAAAAGATAAAAGTATAGATCGTTTTACAGGAAAAGCGACAGACAAAGTTACATCAGTTATAGGATCAACTCCGTTAGATGTAGTTGGAAAAGTAGAAAGTAAATCAATAACAGTAAACGAAAAAGTAGGAAGTGTGATTAACACCGTGTTAGATAGTAGTGTTGGTGAAAAAGTAGGTGGTTATGTAGGATCAAAAGTTGGAGAATCGGTTGGTTCTAAATTGGGAACTGCTATTGGTGGATATTTACCTACAAATAAAATTGCAAATACTATAGGATCAAACTTAGGAAGTGTTGGTTCAAGTGTTGGTAAATATGTAGGGAAAACGGCAGGAATTGAAACTCAATCTAAACTTAGACAAACAATAGGAAAACGTGTAAAAGTCGTAAAAATACCAAAGTTACCTGACCCAGCTTCAATAAATAACAAAATAAATAATACAATAGGTAATATTTAATGATAATTATATAGAGTATGAAAAGTAATGAATTAAAAGAACTAATTAGATCTGTGATTAAAGAAGAGTTGAATAAAACATTACCTACTTTAATTCCAAAAGTATTAACGGAAATATTGGCAGGCAATCAATCCAATGTAATTCAATCTAATGAACAGACAATTTTAACTAAAACTGTAGTAAAAGAATCGGTTCAAAAGCCAAAAGAAATTAAAAAGTATTCAAGTAACCCAATTTTAAATGATATTTTGAATCAAACAGTAGTTAAAATACCAAGTGAAGGTTCAATGGCTGGCCTTGATTCTTCATTTAAATCACAAACATTTGCTGGTATGCAAATGAATGAATCCGTAGAAACACCACAACCAGCTGCTCCTGTAACAGAAGAACAAGGTAAAGTGATGAATGTTCTTAATAGGGATTTTAGAAGTTTAATGAAAGCAGTAGATAAAAAGAAACAATCCGGAAGTATAGGTTCTGGAATGGTATCAATGGGATAATATGAATCCAATAGGACTAACATTACCTCTTCAAATTGGTAAAAATGGATATTTTCAACAGAGTTATGATACATTAACTCAAGTAAAATCCAACATTACTAATTTTTTAAGAACCAAAAAAGGTGAACGTAGAATGAATCCAAACTTTGGTTCTGGATTGCAAGAGTATTTATTTGAACAAAATATAGAAGAATCTCCTGATATAATAAAACAGATTATAACGGACGAAGTTAAAAATTATGTACCAGGCGTAATAGTAAATAAAGTTGATATTAACATAGCAAATCAAGAAAAAAATAAACTTACAGATAGTTATATATTATATATAAAAATACAATTTACGATTAATAATCAAACGGATACACTTAGTTTGAGAATTAGTCAAAATAATATATAATTATGGCAGACATCATACAAAAGTCTTTTAATAGTTCCCGTAGAGAAATTAAGTATCTTAATAGAGACTTTTCTTCTTTTAAAACATCTTTAATTGAATATTCAAAAACATACTTTCCAAGAACATATAAAGATTTTAGTGAAGCATCTCCTGGTATGATGTTTATTGAAATGGCATCATATATTGGAGATGTTCTTTCATATTATACAGATTATCAATTTAAAGAAAGTTTAATGCCATTTGCAGAAGAAAGAAAAAATGTTCTCGCATTAGCAAATTATCTTGGTTACAAAACAAAACCAACTAAATCTTCTACTACAAATATTGATTTATATCAATTAATTCCATCTATTAAGGATTCGAATAATAATTATATTCCGGATAATAACTACGCTCTCAAAATAAGAGAGTATATGGAAGTTTCTAATGAAAGTGGAGTAAGTTTTATTACAACCGATCCTATTGATTTTTCTCTTGATAGCAAGTTTTCTCCCAGAGAAGTTACTGTTTATTCAAGAGACAATTATGGTGTACCACAATTTTTTTTATTAAAGAAATCTGCAAAAGTTATTGCAGGTAAGATTACAACCAAATCATTTACTGTTGGAGTTTCTGTGCCATTTTATAAAATATCATTGTCTGAACTTAATGTTGTAGACATAATTGATGTAAGAGATGGTGATAATAATAAATGGTATGAAGTTGATTATTTGGCACAAGATCTGATTTTTACTGAAACAGAAAATACTGATTTTACTAATAACACATATGTTCAATATTCATCTGAAGTTCCAAAATTAATTAAAAGTTTAAAAACATCAAGAAAGTTTGTTGTAAATGTTACTGCGAATAATGTAACATATCTTGAATTTGGTGCTGGTACAGATGCGACTTCTGATGAAGTAATTTATCCAAATTCCGAATTGGTTGGTGTAGGATTACAAAATATCAATAATTTGAATTTAAATTATGATACTAGTAAACTATTAAATTCCGAAACATTGGGTCAAGCGCCATCAAATACAGTGTTAACTGTACAATATTTGGTTGGGGGTGGATTGTTATCAAATTCACCATCGGATACAATCAAAAATATATCTTCAGTTACATATTTGAATGATACCACTGGTTTAACACCGTCACAAAATTCATTATTAACTACAGTTAAAAATTCATTAAGAATATCCAATCCTAATCCTGCGATTGGTGGACAAAATGAAGAAAGTGTAGAAGAAATAAGACAAAATGCTTTGGCTAATTTTGGTTCTCAAAATAGAACAGTTACTGTTGACGATTATGTTTCTAGAATATATTCAATACCACCAAGATTTGGTTCAATTGCAAAAGTAATGGTAATACCAAATTCAGATTTATCAATTTCTACAAATCAAACACTATTAAACGGATTTGTAAATAATGAAAATCAAACAACATTGATCAATAATAGTTTAGAAAATAACTTTAGAAAAGTAAATTTTGATGTTTCTAATCCATTTAGTTTAAATTTATATGTTTTGAGTTACAATTCAAATAAAAACTTGACACAAACAAATGAAGCATTAGTTTACAATATCAGACAATATTTACAAAAATACAAAATTATTTCGGATAGTGTTAATATTATTGATGGATATATCATTAATATAGGAATAGATTTTAAGATAGTAGTATATAATAATTTCAATAAAAAAGAAGTTTTGGACCAATGTCTTCAAAAAGCAAAAGATTTCTTTAATATTGACAAATGGTATTTTAATCAACCAATTAATACTAATCAATTTGAATTAGAATTAGCTAAAGTTGAAGGCGTACAGTCAATTGCGGAAGTAAAATTTAAAAATCTTACTCAAAATGATGGGGATTATTCTCCACATGAATACAACTTATCAGAAGCAACTCATAATAAGATTATATATCCATCATTAGATCCATCGGTATTTGAAGTCAAATATCCAGATAATGATATTAGAGGTGCAGTAATTTAATAAATTTATCATTAAAAGTCTTATAAATTTCATACTTATATTTATATAATAGAGTATGCACACATTTATATTTCCAAAACAAGACACATTCATAACTAACGAAACTGGTTATGCCGATAAAAATTTTGGAATTGACGAAATTTTAGAATTAAAAGCACAAAATCAATTAGTAACCAATGTAACTTTTTACAGTTCTGCAAGTCTTTCTGGTAGTTATTCTACATTTGATGTATTAAACTATTCAGGAAATATTTCTGGAAGTTATCTATCAGGTTCTACGGAATCATCAAATATATACATTAGTGGATCATCTCAATTTACTTCAACAAATTATAATGGATATGTATCAGGAACATATGGTGCTGGAATTCCGATTACATCGAGTTTAACTAATTATAACGGTTCAATTACTGGTAGTATAAGTGGTAGTATAATAGGATCTTTTACTGGTTCAATTTTTGCTGCTAGTGGATCGTTAGTTAACTTTTATGGATGTATAAATGGAACTTTACAAGGAACACAGAGTGTTTACAATCCTACTACAACGTTTACTAACGATCCAGAATTTAGTAGAATTTTGATTCAATTTGATTTGACATCAATTTCAAGTTCTCTTTTGACGGGAGATATAAATAATGGATCTAAATTTTTCTTAAAATTAAAGGCATCTTCTACAAGCGAAGTACCGTTAGATTATAAGGTTTATGCATATCCAATCAGTAAAAGTTGGGATATGGGTATAGGAAGATATGACACTGAAGGACTAGGTAGTTTTGGTGCTAGTTGGTATTATAATACTACACAAAATACTTCTAGTTTGTGGTATTCACCTACGTCATCTACAGAAACTTATGATTTCAGTGATTATCTTTTAACATCAAGTTTAGGATCTGCATCATTCCAAAATGGAGGAGCTACATGGTTGTATAATGTACCATCAACTTATTTACAACCAACTTCTAGCACATCATCATCATTTTATAATATTTCTAGCGGATCAAAGTATATATCATCATTTTGTTCATCTTCATTGAGCGGCAGTTCATTAATATGTTCACAATCATATTCTTATAGTACATCCGATATTTACATGGATGTTACTCCAATAGTTAAAGGTTGGATTTGTGGATGTATTCCTAACAATGGATTCATTTTAATAAGTTCACTTGAATTAATTCAATCAAATGATGTTAATTCTAGTATAAGATTCTTCAGTAAAGAAACTAATACTATTTATCAACCATATTTAGATGTTCAATGGGATGACAGCACATATTCTACAGGTAGTTTAATACCATTAACAGGATTTAATCCATATACAGTAGTTATTAAGAATGTGGGTAGAGAATACAAATTTGGAAGTGTACCTCGTATAAACATATTTGCGAGAGAAAAATCACCATTAAAGAATTTTGTTAAAGGATATCAACAAAGTCAATATTTAAGTTCAAGTTTATTACCTTCTGATTCTTATTATGCGATTAAAGACAATGAAAGTGAAAATTTTGTAATTGATTTTGATGATTATACAAAATTAAGTTGTGACGGTGCAATTCATTATTTCAGACTAGATACAACTGGTTTACCTGTTGAAAGATATTATAGAATTTTAATAAAAACAGAAATTAACGGTGAAATCGTAATATTTGATAACGGAAACATATTTAAAGTATCAAGATGAGTATAAAATCACAAATCAATGACTTTTTATTAACAGGCCAATTCACTAATAACATTGATGAATTTGGTAATGTAAATTTATATATTAGTTCAAGTGAAGCAAATGAACAATATATTGCATTTGAATTGATAAATTTTAATTATAAAAAAGATGAAATTGAAAATTTATATGATGTAGGTATTACTGAAATACAAACAGAACCTATAATTCAAAAACAAGTATTTGATCAAACTTTCTTAACTGAATATAATAAAGTATTATATGAAAATCAAGACTTGAAAGAAAAATTAAATCAATTGGTTGACGAAGTACAGTCCGATTCATCCAAGTCGCAATTAAGTGCAGCAAGAGATTTAATCATAGAATTAAGAATTAAATTAAAGCAAGGAAATAAACCTGAAGATTTTTCTAACGAATTTCCTTTTAATTTAAAATCTGAAAATGAATAATTTATGGCATTTCCATTTCCAACAATATCATCTAACAGTGGATCATTAAATAGTGGTTCTTACTTTTTACAAAATGATTTGGATACATTTAACGATGTACCATTTCAAGAATACTATTTTGGTAATTCGGAACAAGATATTATTGAATTTAGTGTGTATGACATCGAAGGTAATATTAACGTATGGAAATATTTACCTGTTTCTGTCACATATACTGTATTAAATAAAACTTATAAAGACGTTGATAATAATACTTTAAATTACAGTTATAAACAATACAATAGCAGTTATACGATTGCATTTAATAAAAATATATTATTAAGTACACTTCAAGATTTTTCCGGTTCAAATATTAATTCAGGTAACCATGTTGCAAGCTATAATTTCATTAGAAATGTCGCCGGTAATCCTGATTATCAACTTTATATTAAAGAAATTTCTCCAAGTAGAAGAGAAGTAAAATTAACACCTTCATTTAAATTAGATTTAACAAAAGAAGAAAACATACTTGTAAATCTTCAATATCAAGCATTTGCTAGAAAAGCAGTATTAGTCAGAGACACCATTCCACTGTTCAATTACTTTTTAGATTCATATCAAATCTATAAAAATAGTGATACATTAATTAACAACAATAAAGCAATTTTTACACTATTAAGAACTAATTTTGGATTCAAATCAGATGCAGATATACTTGCATTTTTAGACGATACATACAATGGTTTTAATCGTCCATTTGTTAATTCTCAAAACGGACAATTGATAGAAAATAGTTTTGAAGGTGCTAAAAATTATATTAAAGATTGGTTGTATACATATTACAAGTCAATTTATTCATTTGAACAGATTAAAACACAATTTAAATATATTGTTCAAAAGTCAATATCAATTAGATTGAGTCAACTAAATTCATATTATACAAGTAATATTGAATTGACAACACAAGTTGAAAATTTCATCAATGATTTGTTTTTTACAAATTTTATATCAAATGTTGTTGATACAGTTCAAGTTTATCACGATAAAAAATTGTATGCATATTTGAAGAATGCATTGAATTTTGGCAATGATACATTTTATACAATATTAAATTATACATTCGTAGAAGAAGATGGTAATACAAACATTATTGTAAAATTGTTCAATGAATTACCATTAGATGTTTCATTAAGAGACAGATGTTGGATTTCAAATATATCATTGATACCAACAATTCAAAAATTTGTAATTAATGTTCCAGTTGTTAAAAGAAGTTTTAAAATATCTGGACCAAATTTTAAAGTGCCTATTGATTCTTATAAGAGTTCACCTGTAAATTATCAAAATTCTAATGATTTAAAGTTAGATAATACTACAAAGAATGATGTAGAATTTTATAAGAAATTAAACAATCTTAACGTAGATTATTCAAATTTTTCTAACTTTATAGTATTCAGTTCTGCAGAATTAAGAACTAAGTTATTTTTAAATAAAGTAACATCGATTAATCAACTTAATACATCAATTAATTCTATATTGACTACATTATCTGCTTCTGCTGCAAATAGTGCGTCATCATATACATTATTAACTTCCTATCCATTCATTAGCGCATCATATGCAGAAGAAGTAAATGGATATCAATCACAATTAAATACAATTTTCAATTCATTTGACGGATATGATTCATATTTGTATCAAAATATCACTTTAGTAAGTGGTAGTACAACATCATTTGTCAATGGTGCATATGTACAAAATTACAATTATCCAGACTATATTGAAAATGCAATTGAATTTGATAAAAATAACAGAGATAGTCTTGTAAATAATACACCAGAATATATTTTATTGGATGATAATAATACCGATTATTTGATATTCTTGTCAATGATTGGACATCATTTTGATAACATTTACTTGTATATTAAGAATTTTCCAACACAACAATATGTTCAAAATAATCTATCATCAAGTTATGTAAGTACCGTTGCCAATACTTTATTACAACAATTTGGATGGAATCCAATTAGTTCATTTGATAATTCATCTATTGAAGCTAATTACTTGACGGGTTCAAATGCTTATTCTGATTATGATAAATTAAAGATAATTTGGAATAGAATTCTAAAGACACTTCCATTGATTTACAAGACTAAGGGAACAGAAGAATGTATTAGAACAATATCTAACATTTATGGAATTCCTCGTAGTTTATTAAATGTTAAAGAATATGGTGGTAATAAGATTTCTGATGAAGATAATTCATCCTACACATATCAAAGTAAATATTACTTTACAAAATATACCAGAAATGGTGATGCAATAATAATACCTGTATTTGGCACATCAAGTTATGTCAATTCAATAGAATTTAAATTTAGAATTGATTCGGATTATATCTATCCACAAAATACCAAAGTTTATTTGTTAAAAACAACTAATTGGGATGTATCAATCAAAAAGGAAGTTAAAGATACATTTGGAAAATTAAAATTTGATATGTCTCCATCTGGAGCACCAACTGACTATCTTGAAACAGATTCATTGCCATTGTTTAATGGAAATGTATTCAATGTATTAATTAAACAAATCAATTTATCTGCAAGTTATGATTCGGGATCTGGCGGCCAATTACCATATCAATATTCATTAAGAGTTACATCTGTTGACAATGATGAAATTGTATTTGATGATAATAAATCAATTATTAGTGGTACCGAAGGAATCAATGAATCATTCAATAGTTTCGGTTTGCTTTATGTAGGAAACTATACGGGTGGTGGAAATTTATTCCAAGGAAATATAGACAAAATAAATCTATGGAAACATGAATTAGACGATGAATCTTTTATAGAACATTGTAAGAATTTTGATTCTTATAGAACAAATAATGACAGTACGACATATGATAATTTGTATTTTAGATACAGTTATGATTATCCAGTTAATATGTACACTAGTTCATTCTTTGTTGTAAGAAATGCAAATAAATTATATTCACAATATAGTGCTTCTGCATATAACTTTGCACAAAATACAACTACACAATCAAATTGTTTAACCGTATCTGCATCTTTGTATCCATATCAATTTGATGAAATTGAAATCAATCAAAACATTAAATTGGGACAATATGGACCTAATAAATTCAAGAATGTAAAGATTAATAAAGCAACACAAAATGTTGAAGCTAGATTGATGCCTAATGAAACCAGTGTTGTAAATAATTTAGTAACCACCGATTCAAATTTATTAGCTGTATATATTTCTCCGTTTAAAGTAAGAGACGATGACATTTTAAATTTCTTGGGTGAATATGATATTATGGATTTAATCGGAAATCCATCCAATATTTTCGTTGACAATTATGAAAGTTTACAAACACTAAGAAACAATTATAACAAATATAATTTATCCGAACAAGTCTTATATCAAGAGTTCATGACTCTATATAAGAATTATTTTGACGGATCTTTCTTTGAAACAGTTACACAATTGCTTCCAGCAAGAAGTAAAGTAATTGACGGTATATTGATTGAACCAAGTCTATTGGAAAGAAATAAATATCAAAACCGACCAATAGATAGTGCTATTGCTTACGATTTAAGTAGTTCATATCAACCACTTAGAAATTTTTCTGCTTCTTTTGAAAGAAATTATAAAAGCACAAGTCAAGTTAATTTAAGTAAAAATGGACTAAACTTTCCATTAACATCTTCTACGTATGGTTCATTGACATCATCAATGCATCCATCATCATATACATCTAATAACTTCACAACATTCCAGTTCTCTAGTTTGAATTATGATAAGAGATTAAGCACATTTTCTGTTAGTGGATCGTTTTTTGATAAATTTGAAAGTAATTATATTTACAGAAATAATAAGAATGTATATTTGTTTGGTATCGATCCAAATACCAGTTTAGAAAATTCTAGCAGTAAATTTGTAAATATATATTCTTATGTAAATGTCAATTCCGCATCTTTATTTGCTACATATGACAATAATTCTTCTATTTTTGATACCGAATCATATCCTATAGGACATTATTCGATGAAAAGAAGAATTTCAAGATTTTCAACAAATCAATATTTCGTCAATTCACCAACAGGCTCATTTTATAAAAAATCTAGCCAAACTATATATACGACTGTAGATGATGAAGGAAATAGTGATAATTCATCACCAATTGAAAGAACTCAAATAAATTTACAAGTTTCTGAAAATTCATTGATTAGTTCATAAGAAAAATTTAATGAATAATATTTATTGATAAATATACTTATATTATATGGCATATCTAGATAACAAAACTATAACAGTTGATGCGATTTTAACCCAAAAAGGTAGACAATTGTTGGCAAAGAATGGTTCTTTGAACATTACATCATTTGCTCTTGCGGATGATGAAATTGACTATAACTTATACAATTCAACACATCCACTAGGCAGTGCTTTTTATGATATTGCTATAAGAAATACACCAGTATTGGAACCATTTAGTGATGAAACACAAGTAATGAAGTACAAGTTGGTAACATTGCCATCTGGAGTAACCGCAATTCCAGTAATTTCTATCGCACAAACAAGTATTATAACCAATAGATTGAATACTAGTGAATTTATAATTTCTCCAAGTACCAATCCAACATATAATACAACACTAGGATATACTGCTATATTGGGTAATAAGAATGCCGGAACATTATTAGTAACAGAAACAAATAGTATTAATTCTACAAGTGCTACTGTTCCAAGTTTTGCTGGTGATGCAGTTACTGCTGCTTCTCAAGTAGTAGTTGGTAATAAGTTTAAATTTGTACCAAATAACGCTTTGATATCTACCATAACTACAACATTGACTATCATTGGTAATGAAAGCGGTGGTAGTTTAACAATTCCAGTTACCATAACAGTTTAACCGCTTAATAAAATATGATTTTTAAAAACTTTGAATCTACAGACATAGTAGCAGGAAGAATCAATACAGTTTCTTCTGGATTTTGGGTTGACGGCAATTATGCAGTAACACAATCAACTTTTACAACATCATCCACTCAAGTGGTATTGACTGGTTCAAACCAATATGATGTTCAAAATGGATTGTATTATTACAATGTATATTACCAAAACCAACCACATTTTTCAATAACATATGGTGATTATTATGGTTCTGGTTCATCTATTACAGATGCAACATCATTATATATTCGTCCAACACAAGCAATTTACAATCAATACAAAAACGTATTATTGACACCGGATGATACATTTTTTAATTTTAAATCTGGCAATTATACGGTAGCTACATCTACCGATTCAACTACATCTGTTACAGGATCTGGCATCGTAGTATTGAATTTCTCCGCCGATAAATACAAAGATCGTGTAGATGAAGGACAAATTGAATTTAGTGTTAGTGGTGCGAATGGTCAATTTACATTTATCGATGATTCTTCTGTAGTTAAGAAACAATTTGATGTTTATAATATCATTAGCGGTAGTGTAAATGACGGTGTTCCATCTGCATATTCAAGTGGTGGAGTAATTACATATAATTCCATTGGATTATTTTATCCAAAAACAGGTACAGTTGTATTAAATGCAGGTGCAATTAGTTCTTCTGTTGGTGTATCTTTGACTGGATCATTCGCAAGTGTTGCTGATCAAACCAATACATACGCATTGAATCAAAGAACTATGTTCCAAGCAATTACTAAATGCACAACAAAGACATTTAAAGTAAGAAAATCCGAATATTTACCATCTGCTCAATATTTCGTAAGAGTAAAGAATCAAGATTTTAATTATACAAACAATCCAACATTTATTGCAAATGGTACTACTGATAGTTTAAATGGTACAGTATTAGCAAGAGGTGCGATCAAGATTAGTGATTTCGTAAATAATCCTACGACTTATATTACTACTGTTGGTTTATATGATAGTGATAATGAACTTGTAGCAGTTGCAAAATTGAGTCAACCAACACAAAAAACTTTTGATAGTGAATTGTTGATTAGAGTAAGACTTGATTTTTAAACTAATGGATACATGATTAAAAGTCTAAATAGAGATGATGTCCAAGTTACCCCATTTGTTGCTAAGAAACTCTGGAATCCTACAAATATTGAAGCTACGGATTTGATATTATGGATGTCTGGATCATTAAGTGGATCGATATCTCATATTTATATTGATTATGGTGACGGTACAAGTTTGCCTACAACAAATAGTTATTGTAATTTAGCGTTACAACAACAAAGTGATGATTTTGTTCAATATCATCGTGGTTTAAACATTACAGGCACATTTTTCCCGGTAGGAAATCAATATTATAATTCGGCATCCAATCCAACTAATACTGATGGTACTTATATGCGAATGGTATATAATACCAATAAACAATTATTTTACAACACATATAATAATCCAACTCAATTATGGGGTGTAGAAAATTTCAATTTGGATACTACATATAGACTCTTGACAGATGTAATGGATGTATTCACAATTCCAACAATTAATTTCGGAGAAAAAATTTCTCCATATAGTGTAACAATAATTGACGATCAAGATGATGCCAATTATGTAATTGTAGATGATGGAAATGAAAATTTAATACTTAGTGGAAGTTATTTTTCTACTTATCAAGAAATAGAATTCACTGATATATGACCGATCCAATTTATAAATTAAAAACAGGATATTCAATTGCTGCTGACGGTGATTATGTAGCAGTTGGAAATCCTACATCTTTTTTATCCGGATCATTCGTATTAAATAATAAAGGATCGGTTGAAGTATTTAAATATTCTAAAACAACAGATGTATACGATCCCAATTTTATATTTTATAAATACATAAATCCGGATGATTTTCCAGGATATTTGTCTGCGGATACCAGTAGTGTAGACACTACATATATTAATGCAGATACATCATCTGTTCCTATTTTAGGATTGAACATAGAAATTGATTTAGGTGGATGGAATCCTGTTATTTATGATGATTCTTATGGCTTATCTGTAGATGTATCCGGATCAATAGTAGTAATTGGAAATCCATATTATAGATTTTCATTGATTAACGGTTCTATAGTTTATACAGGTTCTTGTGTTGATATATACGATTTATCTGATTATTCAAGTAGTTATGTATCTGGAACGGTTTATTATCCAAAATATAGTATTACAAATTCATTTGACAATCTAGAATATTCTACATTTGGTGAATCGGTTTCAATTTTTGAAAACAAATTAGTAGTTGGATCAAGTAAAAATAATGCGGCTTATATATATACACAATCTCTTGGTGTATGGAACCATTATCAAACATTATCTCCTGGTGGATTACCTGCGGATTATTATTATGGTAGTGTAGTTAAGATTGATCCGAGTGGATCAAATAGAATAGTAGTTGGTAATAAATCAACAGGCAGTGCAGTTTTTGTATACGAATTAAATACATCTACAAATCAATGGGTGGAAAATGATAGATTGGATCAAGACAGAAATATTACCGGTTCATTAAATTTCATTGATACCAAACCATATTTTCCTGGCAGTCAACCAAGCGGAAGTAATTATGGTAATTCGGTATCAATCTATGGAGATACAATTATGGTAGGTTCTCCAAATGACATGTATTATTATGAATGGAGTGGTTCTACAGTTCTACGAAATAGAGGTGCAGTTTATTTTTGGAAAAAGTGTTCGGATGCAACTGATTGGTTTTTATTAGAAAAATCATTTGGAGATGATAATATTTTAGAATCAAATAATTTAGGATATTCCGTTGACATTTACAAAGGCAATGCGATTGCTACCAGTACAAAAGATATTAGTCAATTTAGTTCTAGTTATATTAAAAATACAATTAATAAAAGATTTGATTGCAACCCAAATGACAATGTAATTGATACTTTAGGACAAATTGTTTACTATACATCATCACTATCTACTTCACTATGGGAAGTAAAATCTGTAGTTACTAAAAAGAAAAAATATGGTTATCCATACACAACATTTGGATATAGTACTGCAATTACAGATAATATAATATCAATTGGTTCCCCATTATTCTTGGTAAACCCAAATGAAATGACATCTTCCGTATATGATACCATAAATGGTTATTCATATATTTATAATTTTAATGATCTAGTCACCAATTATCATATTGGAAATGTATTTTATAGAGATGGTAAGATTATTTTGTCAAATAGTGGTTCTATTTTTGATAATTTATTAAAAGATCGTTCTAATCCATTACAATCTAAATATGACATTGAATATAAGAGCAATGTTAAACTATATGAAAAACAAGTATTATGTAGAATTGAATCTGGAGAATTTAACTATAGTACAAATCCTACATCATTAGTTCCAAATACATTTGATTTTGATATTGATGGTAATAAATATTTTGATTTTACCGACCTAGATTTGATATTAAAATATATTAACTATCAAGTAAATGGTTCATATAATTGGTGGGATTATATGACATTTACAAATGAAGAACAATCACTATTTAATCTTTATTCTGTAGAATATAACATTTCATCTAGTTATACAACCAATTATACTTCATTATTGTCATCAAACTATTATGATTTTGATATTGATGGTAATAATAAAGTTAATTTGAATGATATGTACATACTGTGGAAGTATTTCAATGATAATTTGAATCAAACCGATATATTCAAGTATATAGAACCGAAGTCTATTAGAAAAACTGTACAAGAAATTGTAAGTTATATTGAACAAAAAACTGGTAAATTTGGTGGTAAGAGTATAAAAGAAGAATTTTTTGGATTTAATTATAGTTCTTCAATTGACCCAACTGGTTCTTATTTAGCTCCATATATAACAACAGTAGGGCTTTATAGTGGTGCAGATTTGGTTGCGGTTGCTAAATTGGGTATGCCAATTAAAAATACTGGTGAATTACCACTAAATATTTTTGTAAAATGGGATATTTAAACATATTTATAAAAAGAAAGTATAATATATGCCAACACCAGTAAACAGAGAATCTTTAAACAAGAGTCTAGAACAAAGATATCAATCTCAAAGTTCAGGAGGTGCATTTAATGCTAAAGATATCAATACCAAACCAGATTCTATAACAACTGGTCCAAATCCTTCTGCAAAGGGTCAACAATTTACAATTGATAAAGGTGGATTTAGAGTAAAACAACCAATTGGATTGTCAGATTTAGCGGATGTTCCAGATAGAAAAAATAGTACATCTAAAGAATTATCATCATTGGTAAAGGGTTTTAATAATAAAAAATATAAAGGATAATAACATATACTATATATTAGTATATGGTTATATTAGGTTTAGATTCATCCACATCAGTTACAGGTTGGGCATTTAGTAAAGACGGAAAAGTCTTAGATGCCGGTTATATTGATACCAAAAAATTTGAAACAACAAAAGAGAAAACTTTTTTTGTTATATCCGAATTGGAAAAGAATCTGTTAATTAAAGATGTTACCGTCATTAATTTAGAAGCCGCTTTAAGTGGATTTGCTGGTGGATTCACATCACAACAAGTTATAATTACATTGGCTCGTCATAACGCAGTCTTTGCTTATATTATTGAAGAACACTTTAAAGTCAAGGTAAATCTGTTATCGGTTAATACTATGCGTAAACAATTATTTGGTAAGTGTAGAATTAAAGGCGTTAAATCAAAAGAATTTGTAAAATGTGAATTGGAATCACTTTGTCCTGATGTAGTTAAATTTACTGTTCTTAACAAAAAGGGTAATTGGGATGAACGAAATGGTGATATGTATGATGGTATAGTCTGCGCATTATACAAAGATGAACCGCAACAAAATAATAGAGTTAGCAAAAAAGATAAAAGCATTAGCCGAAAAGGGTAAGGGCGGAGAAAGAAATGCGGCTAAAGAAAAGTTAGAACGGATATGTCAAAAATATAATATATCCAAAAGTGAATTATCTACATCGGAAGAAGCTAAAAATTATTACATTGTAATAAATGATTCAAATGAAAGAGAATTGCTTATTAATGTATGTTGTATGATATTGGATGTTCCTGGATTCAAATGGAAAGAAAAAAATAATTGTATTTGTATTCATATTACTCAACCAGAATATGAAAATATTAATAGTGCATTTGAATATTATAGAGACATGTACAATGACTATAAAAGATATTTGATGCAAGGAATAATTTCTAGACATGCAATTGGATATATCCCAAAACATCAAACATATACTCAAGAAAATATTCAACAAGATATTCCACCCACTCCATCCGAAGATATTAAAGACGAAGAAAAAGAACAAAAAACCGAAGGAAATGATGATGAAACATCAAGTGAAAGTAAAAATTCCGAAGATAAATCTGAAGATGTTGAAAAAGAAAAACCGATTGATCCAATCAAGTTGATGAAAATTGCAGTTGCATTGGATAAGAAACCGTGGGTGAAAAATGATCCAAATAAAAAGTTGATAGAATAAGACTTTTATTGTAAAGTATAGTTAATGTTGTTATATCAAGAGACAATTGTATCCGTTTTAAATAAACTGTTACATCAAGTTCCTAAGATTCGTAAGGGAACTGATGCAGTTTATCATTGTCCATCTTGCAAACATTACAAAAGAAAACTAGAAATTAATTTACATACAGGTAAGTATAATTGTTGGGTATGTGGATTTAGTGGAACAAGTTTCAAGACTTTATTTAAGAAATTAAATGCTCCAGCAGAATATTATACAACAATTGGATTAAGTCAAAAATCTTTTTCTAAGAAACTAACCACAGAATTTTCTATTTCTTTTGAAGATGAACCAGAAGAACTAAAATTGGTTAAGTTGCCTAAAGAATTTAAACCAATCAATGAACCCGTGAATGAACTGGAATATAAACATGCATTAAAATATCTAAAGTCTAGAAATATAACTAAGAATGATATTATTAGATACAACATTGGATATTGTACTGAAGGTGATTTGAAAAACAGAGTGGTAATACCATCATATGACAACAATGGCATATTAAATTTTTATACAGCTAGAAGTTTTTTTGAAACTAAAGGATTGAAATATGTTAGTTGTTCATCATCAAAGAATATTATTGGATTTGAATTATTTATTAACTTTGAACAACCAATAACATTAGTGGAAGGTCCATTTGATGCTATTGCAGTAAAAAATAATTGTATACCATTGTTTGGTAAGACAATGAGTAAGCAATTAAAATTAAAATTATTAGAACACGATGTACCGATGGTACATATTTTATTAGACAATGATGCGATAAAAGATTCCATCAAAATCTGTGAATTTCTAATCAAGAATAGTATTCCAACTAAATTAATAATGTTGGACGGTAAAGATCCAAGCGTAATAGGTTTTGAAAAAACTTGGCAACTGATAGATAGTTGTGATACGATGGACTTTGAAAAGTTATTTAAGTTAAAACTAAGAATATAATATGGCAAAATATCTTAAATCAGATATAGAAAAATTCAAGAATGTATTTCACATTGCAGATATTCATTTGCGTCTTACAAAGAGACATGATGAATACAATCAAGTATTTGAAAGATTGTATAAAGCAGTAGAAAAGACACCTGCGGAAACTGTAGTTACCGTATTGGGAGATGTTTTGCATTCAAAGAGCGATCTTTCACCAGAATGTGTAAAGATTACAACTGAATTTCTACAAAACCTAGCAGATAGAAGACCTACAGTATTGATTGCGGGTAATCATGATGCTACATTAGCTAATAAAAATAGATTAGATAGTTTGAGTCCAATTGTTGACGCAATTAATCATAAAAACTTATTTTATCTAAAGGATTCTGGACTTTATATCTTAGGAGATATTCTATTTAATCATTATAGTGTCTTTGACGAACCAGATAAGTATATTAAAGCGAAGGATATTCCCAAGGTTTATTTAAACGAAACTCGTTATAAAATTGCTTTATTTCACGGACCAGTAAATAATGCAATTACAGATGTAGGATATAAAGTTGCAAGTAGAACCATCACAAATCAAATCTTTGATGGACATGACATTGTATTGTTAGGTGATATTCACAGACATCAAGTTTTAAATCAATCCGAACCAATTATTGTATATGTAGGTTCATTGATTCAACAGAATCATGGAGAAGAATTAAAAGGACATGGTTTTGTATTCTGGGATTTGAAGACTAAAGTATTTAAACACTTTGAAATTCCAAATGATTACGGTTTTTATACCGCAGAAATTAACAAAGGTAAGTTGACTACTGATATATCTGATATGCCTAAGAAGGCAAGATTGAGATTGAAGTGTTTTGAAAGTGTTGCTACTGAAGTTAAATCTGTATTATCACATATTCGTGAAAAATCTGATGTTACTGAAGTAACTTATGTTCGTGTAGATTCACCTAATACATCATCTAATAATATTATTGACAACAGTAATTTTAATTTGACTGATGTATCTGATGTGGATTACCAAAATAAGTTAATCACTGACTATCTTAATAATAAGAATGTAAGTCCTACAAAAGACACACTTGAAAAGATTTATAAGATAAATAAAGATTTAAATGCATCTTTGGAAAAAGAATCTATCGTTAGAAATATTAGATGGAAACCTAAGAAGTTTGAATTTGACAATATGTTTAGTTATGGTGAAGACAATGTTATTGACTTTACCAAGATGCATAATGTAGTTGGATTATTTGCTAATAATGCTGCGGGTAAATCAAGTGTATTATCAGCATTATCTTTTTGTATTTTTGATAAATGTGATAGAGCGTTCAAAGCATCTCACATTCTTAATACACAAAAGATGACATTCCGTTGCAAGTTTAACTTTGAAGTTAACGGTGTAGATTTCTTCATTGAAAGAAAAGGACATGCGGATAAAAAGGGAAATGTCAAAGTAGATGTAAAGTTCTGGAAAGAAGAAGGTGGTAAAGTTGTAGAACTTAATGGTGAAGCTCGTAGAAGTACTAATGATATCATTCGTGATTATGTTGGTACATATGACGACTTTATTTTAACTGTCTTGAGCATCCAAAACAATAAGGTTGGTTCATTCGTAGATATGGGACAAACAGAAAGAAAAGATCTGTTGGCCCAATTCATGGGACTAACTATATTTGACAGTTTGTATAACGATGCGTCTGATAAGACTAAAGAAATCAATTCGTTGTTAAAGAATTTCAAGAACAATGATTATACTCAGAAGTTGTTGAATTTAAATGCCGACATAGAAAACTTTTCTGGTTCACTTAGAAATGAAAATTCTAATTTAGAAAAACTATCTAATCAAAGAGATTCTGAAAATGATAGATTATTAGATGAAACCAAAAAACTAATTAATGTTAACGGTAATATTATTGATATTGTTTCTCTTGAATCAAAAAAAGTTTCATTAGAAAATTCTATATCAACACAATCTTCCAGTTTAAATTCATATAAGTCCCAGTTGTTATCTGTTGAATCAACATATAAGGAATATGATGAAATTATAAAGAATTATGATAATGATGATATTACAACTAAGTATGAATCATTTAAAGAACTAGAAACATCTTTAAGTCAAAAAGAACAGTTTATTGAAAAGAAGAAGATTGTTGTAACATCCAAATTACAAAAACTAAAGAAATTGGAAGAACATAAGTATGATCCAAATTGTACTTTTTGTACAACCAATGTATTCGTTAAAGATGCAATTAAAACAAGAGAAGAACTTGAATCGGACAAAGTTGAAGCTCAAAGTCTTGTTGGAGAATATACTAATCTTAAAAATAAAGTTGGGGAATTGTCTTATATAAAAGATCATTGGAAAGAATACAACGATATTCATAAATTACATGTTGAAACACAGATTAAAATTAACAAATTAAATACTGAAATCTTAAAGTTATCAAATAATATTAGTTCCAATCAGAATTCATTAATTAATATTGATAGTCAAATCAAGGAATATTATAATAATAAAGATGCGATTGAATTTAATAAGACTGTTAAAGATACAATTGATTCAATTAAATCTAATATTAAAACAATTGACTTGGAAATTAAGAATGTAAATAATAACATCATTAATTATAATACTAAGATTTCTGGATTTGAAGAACAACGAAAGACTATTCAAAAGTCAATTGAAGATGTAAAAGTACTTGAAGTTGAATATGAAGCTTATCAATTGTATACAAATGCAATTTCTAGAGATGGTATTCCATATGAATTGATTAGTCGAGCTTTACCAACTATTGAAAAGGAAGTAAATAACATATTAAACCAAATAGTAGAATTTACTGTAATCTTACAGACCGATGGTAAAAATGTAACTACACATATTAATTATGAAGATAAACGATGGCCATTAGAGTTGGCGAGTGGTATGGAACGATTTGTTAGTTCATTGGCTATGAGAGTAGCGTTAATTAACATTAGTAATCTACCAAGACCCAATTTTATAGCTATAGATGAAGGATTTGGATGTGCTGATGCCGATAATTTATCATCTATGGGTGCTTTATTTGCGTTTTTGAAGACTAACTTTGATTTCGTATGGATTATTAGTCATTTGGATAGTATGAGAGATATGGTTGACAATAGACTTGAAATTAAGAAAGAAAACGGGTTCTCTAAAGTTAATTATGTATAATTAATGGGTATATATATTTATAGTATATATGCCCAGCATAAAGACAGGTCAAATTTTAGGTTTATCAAGTCAAACTGTTAATATAGAAGATAAGACATACTTATCCGAATATTTTAACCTCACAGAGTTTTCACCAGAATTCTCTGTGGGGAAAAATGCGTTGGTAATCAATGGAAGTGACAAACTTAAAATTGGTGCCGAAATACTTACCGAAGCATTTGATGGTAACGGTGTACCTCTTTTTATTGAAAAGGCAATAAGTGTTGATCAATTAACAAATAAAAGAATCATTGTACTATCAATTTATGTTTATGAACAAAATTCAGTTGGTTCTGGAAAAATAATATTAGTTTCAACTACATCAGACAATAAAACAGTAAGATGGACGGCTAATATAAATATAAATGTTAATAAAGTTACTGATTCTAAAATTAGATTTTACACCCAACCATTAATTGAAGTTGAACCAGTATTATCTTATGCAGTATCATCTTCTGTAGAAAATAATCCAAAAACAGTTACAGGTAGTTTTATATCAACTCCTGTACAACCTAAGGCGGATTTTGATATTCAAAAGTTTGGATATAGAAAAAATCTTGTAGATTATAGAATAATCGACGGTTCTGCTAACTTTAGTTCAAGTTTAAAGAATTTCCAAGTACAATTATATGTAAATAAAATTAGAGATTATGCTAGTTTAAATGAAATTAGTATAAATACTACTGCTTCTTTTTTAATTAAAGATGTATTAAATGTTACTACATTAATTCTAGATACACCATTTACTTATAATAATAAAATAGCAGTGATTACAAGTGGAAATTATAAAATTGTTTATAATGATATTACTTATAGTCCTAATTTATTTTTGTCATCAAGTTATCTACAAGAATCTTTGGGATTAAGTGGTGCAAAACAATATAAAAAATTTTCTTATGCCAAGATAATTTATAAAAATATTAATACTTTTACTGGTAAACCTGCTAAACATAAGGTTTATAGAAAAAGTTTAAGAACTCTTGGTGATTTTGAATCAGTAATTGATGAATCGTTTGGTGATACAGAAATATTAAGAGATCCAGTTACACCAAATAAAGCATTTGAAAGATTGGGTGTATTTTTTAGTCAATTTCATATAAATAACTTTTGGTTTACCAGCTCTAACAATTTAAGTCTTAAATACGACAATCAAACATTTGTTGATGCGTTGAAAATATCTGGTAGTAATTTGAATGGTACATATGCAATTGTAAAAGCAAATACATCATTTACAAATAGAAATGTTTCTTATTTACCTTATAATGTAAATGAACAATCTGCACAATCAGGATCCAACTTTGACAGTAACTTTTTAACTTTTTATAAAGATACAGACTATGTTTTTTCATTCAGAACATCTGTAATAGAAAAAGATTCTTCCGCTACGGCCAAATTAAAATTTTATATTACAAGTTCATTGCCAAGTGTAAATAAAAATATTAGTTATGATTCAAATAGAGGCGTATTAATTGCAGAATTTGCTTATAGCGGAAGTACAATCGGAAAATATTTTGATCAAAAACAAAATTTTGAATTTAAATTTCCTGAAGATCTATATGGAACTTTAGTTGTTTATCCCGAAAATGTCAAACAAATAATTGTTTCTGATTTATCAATAAAAGTTTCTGAATTGTATGGTTATACTGGAAATTCGTATTATGTAAAAGTTCCATTTCCAGTAAATGTTGCAAATGAAGTATTTGAAATAAAGTCTGAATTATATGATGTCAATTCAAATCTTTCATATACAAATTTAAGAACTGTTCAAGTTTTTGATCCATCTGGTAGTAGTGCTCCACCAGACATTGGAAGTAGTGCAGTAATAAGCGTAGACGTTTTAAATGTAACAAGTAGTATCAATTGGCAAAGTCCTTGTAGGAGTGATTCACCTGCACCATTTAAATATTTCTTAACATGGGATAATGACACTAAACAAGTTTGTGTAATGACATCAAGTGCGGTTGCTTCTGGAAGTATTATATCTGGAAGTGGAGGTGGTAATATTACCTCTATAATTGGTGGGCCTGGAATAACTATAATAAGTGGATCTGGTCCGATAGTGACTATTAGTGCGAGTGCAGGAGGAACAGGAAGTGGATTTCCATTCACAGGAAGTGCGGAAATTACAGGTTCATTAACTGTTACAGGATCAATTTATTCTTATAATATAACATCCAGTTTATATGGTACGGCTTCATGGGCAATTAGTGCATCAAGAGCAATTACTGCTAGTTATACCGTTTCGTCAAGTTATTCATTAAGTAGTTCATACGCAAATACATCAAGTTATTCTATAAGTTCTAGTTACGCATTGAGCAGTAGTTATTCATTAAGTGCAAGTTATGCGAATAACGGAATACCTACAGGTGGAACTACAAATTATGTATTAGCAAAAAATAGTCCAACTGATTATGATACTGTTTGGATACCATCACCATCTGGACCTGCTGGACAGGGTGAATTTACATTTACTTCATCATATTTTAGCGGATCTACATCATCCATTACTTGTTCATCGGATTATTCTTTTTGGCACTTACATACACTTAATAATTTAAATGTACACATTAGTTCATCAGTAGAATCTGGATCATTTAGTATTAGACTGGTATCATCTGGAAGTACAAATAATACAATTAATTTTTACCCATATGAACAAATACAATGGGGCGGAGTAGCTGGCTTTGATGGACCTGGTAGTGGATCTATTGAAGAATCTGGATCTATTACTTTAATGCCGGCTCAAGAAATGGTTTTATCTTTTATTTATTATAATACTACATCGTCATTATATCCAGAAAAGAAATATAGTGCATTTGTATCTGATTTAAAAACTCCTGGTTTAGAAAATAAAACAATAATACCAAATCTTTATTTAGTTGGTGAAGGTGATTATAGTATTGGTGGTGGAGGATTAACAGATCCAAATGCTTATATATTTACAATTAATGGTGGTGGAACAAATCAAGATTTAAGTGGTATTGGAAGCAAATCATTTTGGGGATGGGCACCTGTATATGTTGAAGGTGCTGGCCGAAGATTTTTCCCTTTATATCAATAATTTTAAAATTGTTTATAAATATTAACATCTTGAATTTTTCGGGAATATTTATATTTAGATTTTTTTATCAAAATTTCTACATTTGAAAGGAATTTAACATATGCCAATAACTGAAGGAGGAAAATTTAGTCCTGTTGACCGTATAGTCAGCCCAGGAGTATTTACAAGAGAAAACGACCTAAGCGGAGTAGCACAAGGTGTTGCTGAAATTGGAGCAGTAGTACTTGCTCCATTCCCAAAAGGTCCTGGATTCGCACCAACATTAATCACCAACGCAGCCGATCTTGAAGAAAAGTTCGGTGTTGCTGATGGTGTTTATTATGGCCCATACACTGCAAAAGAATACTTAAATGAAAAAGGATTCGTTACCGTTTGTCGTGTAGGTGCATTGACAGGATATAGACAAATCAATCCATTTGTAATCTGGGCACAACCAGGTACTTGGGCCAGAAGCGGTTCTGCTGGTGCTTTAAATAGTGGTTCATCCTATGTACTATATGATAGTGCCAATATTTCCAGTACATTTACTTATGTATCTGCAAGCACAAGTGGATCACTATCATTTATTTCTGGTGCAACATTCACTGCAAAGTTTAATTCTACTGCGGGTGATAACACTACATTAGATGTAAATTCACCAAACGGTAGTTTATATAATAGTGGTCAAACTTATAGTTTTACTATAGGTTCAGAATCTTTTGTTGGTGTTTATGTAACATCATCTTATCAAGGAAACGGATCTTATACAAATAATGATAAATTATTACAAGCAATTGCAGAATCCACATCAACAACATCATATTTCTCCGCATCACTAAATACAGGCAGTGTAACAATTACAAATACTGATGGAAATTTGATTGGTACAAATATTACACTTATAAGTGGTAGTATATTTGCTTTAAGATCTTCAACTGGTTGTGGAACACAAGTATATCTTAAGGGTGTAATTAGTGGATCATTTGGTAAAATTACTACTGCATTTTCACCAACTTGGTCAACACCAGCCGATCCATGTAATCCAACCGCAGTAAATGTTAAACCAAGAGTATTGGCAGTATTATCAAATACTCAATACGGTACATTAGACAGTAGTTTTAATGCTCCTGGTTTTAGTGGTTCTGTATTGAATCAAAAACCTGCTACATCTGGGACTTATACTGGTTCTGTAGATCCAACATCATTGAGTAATTTTCAATTAATATTGGCTCAAAACGCATCTTTAATTGGATATTATGATTTCTCATTAAATCCAGCAGATTCAAATTATATTACAAACGTATTTGGAAATGATGCAACAGTTGGTAATCAAGACGACCAAGTTTCCGGTGCCAAGATTGAAGCAGCTTACTTATACAAGACATTCGAAGATTCAATTCAAAAAGTAAATGATGAATTGAATACTGGCGGTTGGAAAGTATATGGTGCATATCTACCATCTAGTTCATTTGCAACTGGTGAAGTATTGAAGTTCACTGATCAATATTCAACAAACTTGAATGCAGGTGATTCTCAATATGGATTAACCAGTGCAGCAACCCCTTGGATTCTTTCACAAGGAATTGCTCCTTGGAGTGGTAATGCAAATCCAGGTTCAGTAACAAAATATCAATTATTCAAAGCACACACTTTGAGTGATGGTACAAATACAAACAAACAATATAAGATTGAAATCAGCAATGTTAAATTGTCTGGTACAGTTGCAGGAAGTGATTGGGGTTCATTCACACTCGCAGTAAGATCTTATAGTGATACCGATAAGAAACCAAAGTATTTGGAAATCTTCCAAAACTTGAGCCTAGATCCAAATTCTTCAAACTTTGTTGCTCGTAGAATCGGTGATAGATACAACTTCATTACATATGCTGGTAAGATCATTGAATTCGGTACTTATACAAACTTAAGTAAGTATATCAGAATTGAAATGAATACCGTTCCATATCCAGTATCTTCAGTTCCTTATGGAAATGAAGCTTATGTAACTCCACTTGGAGGTACAATTGGAAATTATGTTCCAGTAGTGCAATATAGTAAAGCAAGTATTTATGGATTAGCACCAGGCAAATATGCTTCTGGTACAGTAATCAGTGATATTCCACTAGGTGCTGATAGTGAATTGACTTCTCTATATCCAACAAGTTCTACAAATGCAGGTGTAAAGATTGATACAGAACAATATTTTGCTCCTCTACCATTTGGTGCTACTGTAGGATATAATATCGCATTTGATTTGGAATCAACAAGTTCAAATGTTGGAACTGGTTCATTACTTGCTGCATCATTAAGTGGTAGTATTCCTTCAACATATGATGCAACTAACGAAGCTACATATGTCAAGATGCGTAAGTTCGTAGTAGGATTCCAAGGTGGATTTGATGGTCAATCACCAGCAGTTCCAATTAATGTTGGAAGTGACATTATCGCAGGTAATACACAAGGTTTAAATTGTACAAATATTAACAGTGCGGGTTCAATCGCTTACAAACAATGTGTAGGTGCTCTTGGAAATGCTGATGAATTTGACATCAACTTGATTGTAACTCCTGGTATTTTCCACGAACAACACAGTTATGTTACTGACTTGGTAACAGATATGTGTGAAGCCCGTGGTGATACATTCTACATCATGGATAACGTAGTATTCCCAGCAAGTAACCAAACAGTAGGATTGATTGACGCAGCAGTAAATGATGTGTCTACAATCGACAGTAGTTACGTTTCTACGTATTATCCTTGGGTTAAGATTCTAGATACAAACTTGAATAAGATTATAAGTGTACCTCCATCAGTAGTAATGCCAGCAGTTTATGCTGCTAATGACAATGCTGCTGCTGAATGGTTCGCTCCGGCCGGTCTAAACCGTGGTGGAATCGCACAAGCAGTTCAAGTTCTAGATAGAACAACCCACAGTGAACGTGATACATTGTATGAAGGTCGTGTAAATCCAATCGCAGCATTCCCTGGTCAAGGTATCTGTGTATGGGGTCAAAAGACACTTCAAATTCAACCAAGTGCTCTTGACAGAGTAAACGTTCGTAGATTGTTAATCGCACTTAAGAAGTTTATTGCAAGTAGCAGTAAGTTCTTGGTATTCGAACAAAATGTAGCTGCTACAAGAAACCGTTTCTTGAGTATCGTAAATCCATATTTGGAATCTGTACAACAACGTAGTGGATTGTACGCTTTCCAAGTTGTAATGGATGATACAAATAATACTCCTGACTTGGTTGATAGAAACATCCTATATGGTCAAATCTATCTACAACCAACTAAGACTGCTGAATTCATCGTACTTGACTTCAACATTCTCCCAACTGGTGCTACATTCCCAGGAGCCTAATAAGTAAACAATTCATAAAACCCCTGCTTAGAAATAAGCGGGGGTTTTTTCTTTACTAAATCTATTTATATTATAAGATGATCAAGTTAACCGACTTATTATTAGAAACACAATTGCCTTCTAGTGAACAAGATATGGATTTTTATGCTAAAAAGTATAAGAAAACAATCGACTATTTAAGAGAAAAAAATAAGGTATTATTGTTGACAACCAGTAATAGATGGTCACAACATAAAGAAGATGTACCAAAAAGCAATCAACTAGCTACTAAAATCCAAGATTTATTAGGCAAAGAAAAAGTAACATTGATTGATACAACCAAACTTAATATATTTCCGTGTGAAGGAAATGTTAGTAGTAATAGAGAATTTGGTGGCAATCATTGTGGAACATCAAATGCTTTATTAAAAGATAAAGAAAAGAATCCAAGTGGATATCATCGTTGTTGGGCAAGTATAAATGAAAAAAATGACGAATTGTGGAAGGTAAGTAAAGAACTTTTTGAAAGTGATACTGTTCTATTTTTTGCTAGTATTAGATGGGGACAAGCTAATGGTTACTATCAAAAATTGATTGAAAGATTGACATGGATAGAAAATAGACACAGTAATTTGGGAGAAAAAAACATTGTAAAAGACATTGACGCTGGATTTATTGCTACTGGACAAAATTGGAACGGTAAAGATGTCACTCAAACACAAAAAGAAGTACTTCAATTTTTTGGATTCAAAACACCAAATGAATTATTTTGGAATTGGCAATTTACCGATAATACTCTTGACGAAACTAATCGTTCATACAACAAAGCAATTACTGTATTTGATAAAACATTTTTAAAACCATATGATAAAGCTGAATAATTTAGAACATTTTTTGGTATCTAATATATTACTTAACGAAGCTACTCGTATAGACCATGCAGAAGATTTGATATTCTGGGAAGGTTCTAAAGGAGCAATTCGTTCCATTAAAAGTTTCATTGAATTGGAAAAAGACGGATATAAAAATGTAACGATGAAATGGGACGGTTCTCCAGCAGTTGTGTTTGGAAGAAACGATGAAGGTAAATTTGTGCTAACCGATAAAAGTGGGTTTGTTGCTAAAGGTTATAACGGTAGACCAACATCACCAGAAGAATTGGAACAAATGTTTTTAGGTAGAGGTAAAAGCGTAAAAACAGACGAATATAGATTGTTCGTTCAAAATATGAAAAGTACATTTTCTATATTTGAATCATCAGTTCCAACTACATTTAGAGGTTATTTCAAAGGCGATTTACTATATTTTAGTACACCATTAATTGAAAATGGAAGATATGTTTTTAAACCAAATATCGTAACATATACAGTAGATGTTAATTCTGAATTGGGAAGAAGAATTGCACAAAGCAAAGCTGCGGTTGTAGTACATAGAGAAGTAGACAACTTTGGAAATGAAACTGCGATTACAAATTACAATGTATTTCAAGGTAAACAATTGTTAGTAATACCACCAATATCTGTAAATAATCCACCAGATGTAAATGAAAAACGATTAAAAGATATTGTACTTTATATTAATAAACATGCTAGAAACATAGATGATTTTATTAATCCATCTAAATTGGCAAGTATGAAGATGACCAATTTCCCAGATATATTATATAAATATTTGAATAGTAAAGTTGATACTGGATTGGTAAATATTGGTGATGATTTTCTACAATGGATTAGTCAAAGTAATCTTACAGATGCGATGAAAAAGAAGATTACTGATTATGTAAATAGTAATCGTGACGGATTTGATTCTTTATGGAAAGTTGTTGTAGAAATAATGTCGGTAAAAGATGAAATAATTAATCAAATTGATAATCAAGGTAGTGAAATTAAATCATATATAGGCAATGAACCAGGAGGTGAAGGTTATGTATTCTCTCACCCAGAAGGTGACATTAAGTATGTTTCTCGTTCCAAATTCAGCGCAGCAAATAGAGCTGCACATAAACAACCAATTGATGAAGGTGGTTGGTTAAAACCAGAATTGACATCCAAAACAGTTTTGACACCAGATACAATAGAAAAATCAACTGAAAAGTTTAAAGATTTTTTAGGTGACTTGAATAAATTTTTGATTGACAAATCATTACCGGAAATTAAGGATTATCAAATATTAGGTTCTGCTGGATATTACAAACAAGATCAACAAGATAAAAAAGAAGTAACTTACGGTGACATTGATGTAATGGTGGTAATACCAATTGAAAGTGCGGAAGAAAGTAGTGATAAAAAGAAAGAATACATTAAAAATGTAATTGAATTTATTGAAACAAGTGGTCAAAATTACATTGATATTGAAAGTGCCAAAAGATCTGACGGCAAACAAATTGTAATTAAGATTGATGAAGATACTTGGGTACAATTAGATTTATTATATACTACAAAAATATATAAAGATTGGTTTGCAGCCAGATTTACACCTGAAAGAGGTATAAAAGGATTTACAATGGGTGGAATGTATTCTGCACTAGCAGAAGTTCTTAATATTAGAATTGGTGATACTGGCGTAAGAGCCAAATTCAAAGACGGTAAAATTGTATCACCAATGTTAAGAAAAGATGTTGTTGATAAGTTGATATCCAACAGTCCTTCCACATTTTTAAGAGATTTATCTGACTTTTTAGCTGGTTTGTTTGGAAAGAAAATTACAACAATTGATCCAAACTTATCTGCACATAGTGGTGTAAATCCAAATGATGTAAAATTAAAAGATTTAACTACTGGCGTTTTGGGTTTTGCAAAAACACTTGATGCAAATGGTATTCTTACAGATTTAGGATTTGATTACAAATCATTTATCAAAGCAATAAAAGATAAATATGCAGAAAAAATGATTGAACAGTATGCTAAAAAAGAAAAGAAAGCAACTACACCAGAAACTCAAGCATCTATTGATAAAATCAAAAAACATGCTGATTTGGGAAACAAAATCGTCAATGATATATTAAAAGAATTATTGATTACAGAAGGAGGTAATGCAGTTGCTGCCAATAGTGATTTACCTAAAGAACATTTGGAATCTACCATAAATAATGGTTTGAAAATTTGGAATCTTGATAAATTAAAGTACGAAGTAATTGGTAACAAATCCAAACCAGTATTAGGAGATATTGATGTTGCTGTATCTACTGATCAAATAAATGAATTATTAGGTATTAATTATGATTATGATAAAAAGACATTTTATGAAAAATTAAAACTGCATGTAGAATCAAATGTTCCGTCAAATGTTCCAATACCATCTTTTAAAATAAATACTGGATTAGACCAACTACATTTGAATGTACCTATAATTGATGAAAATGGTAATCCAGTAAAATCTACTGAAACACCAAATGAAGATGGATATGTACAAATTGATTTGATGATAGGTGATTTAAATTTTATGGTTAAAGCTTTATCTGGAGCACCAGAATCAAAGTATAAGGCAGCACTAAGAAATATTCTATTAATGAATATTATGTCACATAGTTATGAACCTACCGAAGATCCAAATAAGATGAAGAGATATCAAATGAATTGGAAAAAAGGTCTTCAAAGTGCAGATGTAGTAACAAATGAAAAGGGAAAACAAGAAAAACAAAATATAAAAACTGTTTATACCGACATGGATGACGTTGCTGAATTTTTATTTGGCAAAAATGTAACATTTAATGATATTAACACTTTAGAAAAACTAATTAAATTAGTGAAAGGTAATACTTTTCGTTATAAAAACAAAAGAACTGAAATCTTCGACGATTTCAAAAAGGAATTGGATAGATTAAAAGTAAAGTTATGAAAAGAGCAACAGGAAAAAGCAATCTTGACATAGTTAAAGATTATGTCGATGGTAACCGTCCATTTATTCAAGTTGGTTATGATCCTAACTTGAATAATAGTAAAAGAAAAGAAGGAGAAGAATGGGAAGATGCACAAGGTAATAAATGGATGTGGAAAAACGGAACCAAAAGAAAAGTATCTAAACTTGGACAAATAAAGATTGATCAAAGATGTAGTATCTGTAATGCGGATATGAAATTTGGTAATTATCTTGATGATAGATTTTTTCCTAAAACAGGTAAATGTTATGATTGCACTATTTCATTCGACAGTAAGTTAAAATCATTAGGAGTATATGCTGATTATGAACGATATAAAATTTATAATAATATGCTTTCTGAAATGAAGGATTTCAAGAAAAATATTACTGATAGCATTGAATATCTAGAAAAAAATCCCGAAGAAAAGTTACAATTTTTTAATGATGACGGTAGTCAAGAATTCTGGACCGATGATACTACACAAATACAAAAAGTATTGTCTGATTTGAAAAATGATTTAAAAGATGTTGACGAAAATATTGCAAAAGCCAATGAAGAATTGCTCAAATTAAATTATAACCCAGAAATTGAGAAAAAAGCAAAACAATTGGTGTTGGATAGATTAAATCAATGAGTACTCCTAAAACACTTAAAGAAGTAATTAAAGAAGAATACAAGAAATGTCTTGTAGATCCGATTTATTTCATGAAGAAGTATGTTAAAATTCAACATCCTATTCGTGGAACGGTAAACTTTGATTTGTATGAATTCCAAGAAAAGACTTTAACTGATTTAGTCGATCATGATTTTAATATTATATTAAAGTCTAGACAGATGGGTATTAGTACATTAACCGCAGCATATAGTTTGTGGTTAATGGTATTTCATAAGGATAAAAATGTTCTTTGTATTAGTATTAACCAAGAAACATCCAAGGAAATTGTTACCCGTGTTAGATTTGCTAATGATAATCTTCCTTCATGGTTAAAAGTAAAAGAACAAGAAGATAATAGGTTAAGTTTAAGATTGACAAATGGTTCGCAGATTAAAGCCGTGTCATCCGCAGGTACATCTGGTCGTTCTTCTGCATTGTCATTGTTGATTATTGACGAAGCAGCATTCATTGATAACATTGAAGAAATTTGGTTATCTGCTCAATATACATTAAGTACTGGTGGTAGAGCAATCATGTTAAGTACACCAAACGGTGTTGGTAATTTCTTTCATCAAACATGGATAAAAGCAGAAGCCAAGGAAAACAAATTTAATACAATTAGACTTCCATGGCATTTACATCCAGAAAGAGATCAAACATGGAGAGATAAACAAACAGAATTGTCTGGTGTTAAAGGTGCAGCACAAGAATGTGATTGTGATTTTAGTACTACTGGTAATGGAATTGTTGATGCGGCTACTATTGATTTTTACAAACAAAGTAAAGTAAAAGATCCAATAGAAATGAGAGGAATGGATCATGGATATTGGATATGGGAATATCCCGATTATAGTAGAAATTATATAGTTAGTGCGGATGTTGCTAGAGGTGACGGAGCGGATTATAGTGCATTTCAAGTTCTTGATGTAGAATCATTGACACAAGTTGCTGAATATAAAGGACAAATTGGCACTAAAGATTATGGCAATATGTTGGTAAGTGTAGCTACAGAATATAATAATGCTTTACTTATCGTTGAAAATGCAAATATTGGTTGGGCAGTTTTACAACAAATAATAGATAGACAATATCCAAATACGTTCTATAGTAGTGCAGACCTACAATACGTTGATGTTGAAAGACAATTGACTAATAAAGTTAACCGAGATGAAAAGAAAATGATTCCTGGTTTTACTAACAGTCAAAAGACTAGACCATTATTGATTTCAAAGTTAGAAACTTATTTTAGAGAAAGATCGGTAGAAGTTAGATCACTTAGATTTTTGGATGAATTATCCGTATTCATTTGGGATGGTAATAAAGTAGCTGCAATGAAAGGTTATAATGACGATTTGGTAATGGCAATGAGTATTGGATTGTGGGTAAGAGATACTGCACTTAAATTAAGACAACAAAGTATGGATTTAAATAGATCAATGTTGGGTGGGATTACCAGAATTGGAGGATCTCAAAATATTTATAAAGCGCAATCGGTGAGTAGCCAAGAAGCATGGCAAATGACAACAGGAAAAATTACAGATAAAAAAGAAAACCTAACTTGGTTATTGTAACATATTTATATATATAAAACTATGGCAAACGAAGAATTTCAAATTTTAAAACAAAGATCTTTATATTCAAAGTTAAAGAGACTTTTTTCTACCGATGCGGTAATTCGTAATATTGGTGGTAAGAAGTTAAAGGTGGTAGATACAGATGAAGTAATGTATGCTACAGACCGTAATACACTTAGAGATCGTTTTAATAGAATTAGAACATCTTCATATAATCAATATAGCAGAGACTTTACATTGAGTTATCAAGCTGCTCGTATTGAATTATTCCGTGATTATGATACAATGGACATGGACCCAATTATTAGTTCTGCATTGGATATTTACGCAGATGAAAGTGTAACTAAGAATGAATTGGGTGAAATTCTTATTATTCATTCAAGTAATGATAACATTAAACAGATTCTTTATAATTTGTTTTATGATATTCTTAATATTGAATTTAATATGTGGAGTTGGACTAGAAATCTTGTAAAGTATGGTGATTTCTATTTAAAAATGTATATTAGTCCAGAATATGGTGTATACATGGTAGAACCTATTAGTGCATACAATGTTACCCGTGTAGAAAATAGTGATTTAACAAACAAGAACTATGTTAAATTCCAAATCAATTTGCCAGAAGGTGGCAGATTGGAAGAATTGGAAAACTATCAAGTTGCTCATTTTAGAATGTTGAGTGATAGTAATTTTATTCCATATGGTAAGAGTATTATTGAAGGTGGAAGAAGAGTGTGGAAACAATTATCATTGATGGAAGACGCAATGTTAATTCATCGTGTAATGCGTGCTCCAGAAAAGAGAATTTTCAAGGTTGATGTTGGTAATATTCCTCCTGCGGAAGTAGATCAATATATGCAAAGATTGATGGATAAGATGAAGAAAGTCCCATACATTGATGAAAGAACAGGTGACTATAATCTTCGTTTTAATCTTCAAAACATGGTAGAAGACTTCTATTTACCAGTTCGTGGTAGTGATAGTGGTACTAGTATTGAACCTTTGAGTGGTATGGAATTCAATGGTATTGATGACATTGAATATCTTCGTAACAAAATGTTAGCTGCATTAAAGATTCCCAAGGCATTTTTGGGTTATGAAGAAGATTTAAGTGGTAAAGCAACACTTGCAAGTGAAGACGTAAGATTTGCCAAGACAGTAAATAGAGTACAAAGAATTTTGATTAGTGAATTGAATAAGATTGCAATGGTACACTTGTATGCTCAAGGGTATAAAGATGCATCATTGGTTGATTTTACATTAGAATTGACAAATCCTTCAGTAATTTTTGAAAAAGAAAAGATTGCTATTTGGCAAGATAAAGTAAATCTTTCCAAAGATATGATGGAAACCAAATTGTTTAGTAAGAAATGGATATATGAAAATGTATTCAAGATTTCTGAAGAAGATGTTGATATCCAAAAGAATGACTTGGTAGAAGATGCAAAACAATCTTACAGATTCAAACAAATTGAAGATGAAGGCATTGATCCAGCTAAACCATTCAATAAAATCAAACCAGAAGACGGTTCTGGCGGAGAAACTGGTGGTGGTGATATGGGAGCTGACGCCGGTGGAGAAGCTGGTGGTGAAGCTGGTGCAACTCCAGAAGCTGGAACTGAAACAGGCGGAGAACCAGCCGGTGGAGAAGCTGGTGGTGAAACTCCTGCATTAACTGAAAAATCACTTAGAGCATACAAAAGACCATCACAAAAAGGTTCTCATAAAAAAAGAAAAGACAACACATTTGGTTATGATGCATTGGGAAGTAAAGAAAATGTATCACAATCACAAACAGATCCGTTAAGACAAGGGTCTAAGACCAAATCTCCGTTGAGTTTAGAGGGGTTAAATGACTTTTTAAAAACAACAAATCAAATCAAAACTGAACTATTAAACGAAACAAAAAGTCTATCAATGTTAGACGAAAAAAATATTATTGAATAATCCATGTAAATAGTATATTAAAAATGATTTTTACTATAAATTTACTATATTTATAAAATAACGAAGATTAAATTATATGCACAAAGCTAAGCATTCAAAGTTTAGAAATACAGGAATATTGTTTGAATTGCTCACTCGACAAGTGACATCAGATATTTTGTCTGGAAAAGACGAATCTTTTGCCAAGAATATTCTATTTAAATATTTTTCCGAGAATAAAGAATTAGGCAAAGAGTTACAATTGTATAACTTTTTAGTTAATGAAGTTGCCAAAGACGAAACACAAGCAGAAAAATATATTGAAATTGTATTAAAACAAAGAGACAAACTAAATCAAAAGACATTAACATCCGAAAAATATAATTTAATCAAAGAAATCAAGGATGTTTATCCAATTAACGATTTATTTAAGTCCAGCATTAAGAATTATAAAGTCTTAGCTTCAATATACAAAATTTTTGAAAATCATAGTGATAAAAATTCAAAGTTTGATGTAAAAGAAATTGTTTCTTCTAGAACTAGTATAGTTGAAAATTTATGTGGTTCTAAAAAAGTAGTTAAAGAAACAGAAGATGAAATGATTAATGTTTATAAACAACAAAATGAAGAAGTTCGTCTTTTAAGTTACAAGATATTAGTAGAATCTTTAAATGAAAAGTATAAAGATTTAGATACAAACCAAAAGAATCTATTGAAAGAATATATTAATAGTATCAGCAATACAAATTCTTTAAAGAAACTAATTGATTCCGAAGTAACTACTGTTAAGAAACAATTGGCCGAATTGACTAACAATATTTCCGATGATGTCATCAAGATCAAAATTAATGAAACTGTAAAACAACTTGATAATGTTAAGAAATTTAATCTCGTTAAAGACAATCAAGTCATGGTTCTATTGTTATCATATGAATTGATAAAAGAAATCAAGAATCAACTTTAATATGAACGAAACAAAAGAAATTATTAAGTCAGACGAATCTTTTAAACAAAAGATCAAAGAATTAATTAAACAAGTGATGGATGAAATCACTACTTCTGCTGCGGCTGGTAGTGGAGAAGGTTCTGCTGGTGTGCCAAGAGTTCCAACTTGGGTTTCAAAGAATAAAAAAGGTAGACCAGATGTAGCTACCGCACTTGGTTATACATTAGCAAAGCCAGTAAATGAAGCAGCTGATCCAAATGCACAACCTCCACAACAAGATGGACAAGAACAAGGTCAACAAGATCCAAATTTATACGATGTAAAGCCAGAATTAACAGATTTTGAAAGTAGAGTATCACAATCTACCCTACAAAACAAGGGAGAATTTCAAAATAAAATATTGAGCAAAATTGGAAATAAACAAGTCCAATTAAGAGCTTCAAAAGGATATGGTCAACCAGAAAAAGATTATGTAGTTAATGTTTCTGGTGTAAGCATTGATTTTTACTATGAAAAATATGTTATTATAGTAAAAGGTAGAGAACAAGGTAAACAAAAAGAAAGCGAATACTTTGTTAAATCACCATATCAAATTAAAATTTTAGGTAATGCAGTTGTTACACCTTCTGCAAAGAAGAAACAACAACAAGCTCCTGCAACACCAGTTGCACCTGTTGTACCAACAAACACTGCAACAAAAGGAGTATAATAAATATGAATAAAAAATTATTAGTAGATTGCATAACATTTGATGTAGATAAATCTGTACTTAACGAAGCAATGGCAAAAGGTGGTCCATTGGTTGTACAAGGTGTTCTACAAAGAGCCGAAGCCAAAAACCAAAATGGTAGAGTATACGGCAAAGAAATTTTAGAAAGAGAAGCTCAAAAATATGATGATAATTTCATCAGAGAAAGAAGAGCACTTGGTGAATTGGATCATCCTGACAGTAGCGTTGTAAACTTAAAGAATGTAAGTCACAATGTAAAAAGAATGTACTGGAATGGTAATGATTTAATGGGTGAAGTTGAAATTTTAACTACACCAAGTGGTAATATTTTAAAAGAATTACTCAATTGTGGTATCAAATTGGGTATTAGTTCCAGAGGAATGGGAAGTGTTAAAAAGAATGTACATGAAGGTACTGATGAAGTACAAGACGATTTTGAATTGATTGCATTTGACTTTGTAAGTAATCCATCAACTAAAGGTGCGTTTATGTTTCCATCTGGAGAACAATCTTTACAAGAAGGAGTTGTAAAAAACCCATTAACAAATAAATGGGAAAAAGTAGAAGATTTAATCCGTGATATATTAGGCGAAATTAAATAATATGAAACGTAATATTAATGAAGCAGCAGGTGATCTTTTTAGAGCAAATTTATCACGATTTGGTCAAGGCTTTAAAAATATTGTTGGGGCTGGAACATTAACACAAGACAGTAAAGATACAGGTGTTGAAACTTTATTTTTAAGATTCAAAGAAAAATTTGATAAAATTACCCCATCGGCACCAACAGTTACACCTACAGTAACAACAAGTGGTTCAATTTCACCATCTGGTTCAATTACGCCTACTGGTTCCGTTACGCCTACAACATCTCCGACAGGTTCAACAAGTACAAGTGGATCTTCTGCTACAACAGGTTCAATAAGTGGATCTTTAACTTCTACCGCTCCTACAGGATCAACTTCTTCAGAATCAAGCGAATTTCTTTCTACTCATAAAAATTTAAATACAGATTTAATTAAAATTTTTCAACAGCCAAGATCAGATAATTTAACAATAAGTGGAAGTCATACTGCTGTTTACAAAACTTCACCAATATTATTTGTTACTAGTTCTACATTTAATGGTAATATTGATATACTCGGATTAGTGAATAACAATCCAATTAATAAAAATTATATTGGAATGGAATCAAGAGGACAGTTTCTTGAATATTGGATTAAACCGGATTATATAAACAATTTTTCAACTATATCTGCATCGGTAAATGTTTTTGTCAGTTATAAAGTATTGTATTCGGATAACAAAACTACACCTGCAAATAAAGATGCAGGAACTTCTCATGCTACAACATTAATAATTAATCCGAAAGGAAGATCTATAGTTCCCGAAGGGATAATTAATGAAGCATTAAATACAGAACAACAAGAATTATATTTGGATTTTCTAAAAGATTTGAGTTGGTATTTTAAGATACAACCAAATCCAGATATGTCAACTTATAATCCAGAAAAGGTTCTTGAATGGATGAAAACTCAAGGTGAAAGATTCAAATATATTCTTGATTATCTTGATCAAAAACTTGGCACAACTGCACCTGTCGTTCCAACTACTGCTACATCTGGTTCTTCGGATGTAAATGAACAGTTGAAAAAAGAGTTGGATATATATATAAGTGACGAGTTTTTGACTAATTTATCTATAATTTATCCTGAGAAGATATTAAATTCTAAATTAAAAGATAATGCAAATACTAGAATGCCAAATTCTTCTAAAACATTAATGGCATTTAAGATTGAAGGAAATAAAATTTCATCATTAAAACTTAAGTTTAATTCAAAAAATACAATTAGATTTGAAATTGTAGTAAATTATAATGATTTAAAATCAAAAGAAAAAGAATTATTTAATGAAGTCACTATATCAGAAATAGCTAGATTAAGTAAAGTATTTAAAACAAAACTTTTTAATACATTGACATTTAGATATGTAAACAATACATCATTATCTGGCGGGAAATCTTTTGAAGAATTAAAAAATGCAATTGAAAAATACTTGACTCCAAGAGTTGATGCTGCTGCCAATAAGATGACAGATAGTATAAAATTGACACTTATAAATATAATTCATGTAAATAATAACATCAATCCTGAAATATTTGTAGGTATAAACAATAAGGGTATTAAGTTTATAATGAATACTCCTATACCAGAAAATAAATTATTTAAAACAAATGATAGTAAAAACAAGAACATTTTCAAATTAATATAATATTTATATCATATGATTAAATTAGCCGAAATAGCAGAAACACTTGGTATTAAACCACAACAACAAACTGCTCCACAACCAACACAACCTGTTGGTGAATCACCTGCTCCTATTAAAACCCTTACTAAGGAAGAAAAGAAAGCTCTTTATGAATTAGTAAACAATTACAATGAATATGGTAAAGTTCTTTATGAATATCATCAATTAATGAAAGTTGCAGAAAACATTGATAAGATATCACAATATGCAGAAACATATGCATTAAATGAATGTGGTGATTGGATGCAAGAAAATACTGCAATCCGTCATTTCAAAGATTTGAAAAGAATGTCTGAAACATTTAAAAAGAATGCGGCTAAATGTCAACAACAAAATTCTGAAATGGTAAGTTTGTATGAAGACATGGGAAATATTCTTGAAAAGTACTTTGAAATAAAAGATCCCAACAAATAAAAAATTATAAATGGAAACGAAAAACCCCACTTTTTACAGTGGGGTTTATTTTTTAAATTTCTATTGAACCAAGTTCGTCTATTTTATTTAACATATCATTGAATGTTTTAAACACATGTTTTGTATCATCAATTAATAGAACATAATCATCATCCGTCTTGTAGATTTTATATGTAATATCATTCATTCCATCATGATGTCTTACTTTTAAGACCATTCTTGCATCACCTTCGGGTTCAAAACCCATTCCAAGTAACATTTCTATTTCTTTCCATTCCCATCCATTTGGATGATCCATATCATCCAATTTATATTCTTTTTCTCCACTTTCTTTTGTAATAAATGATTTTAAATGTGTCATAATTAGTTATTGATCTTAATTGCGTCTTTAATAAAACTGTATAATTTATTTTTTATTTCACCTTCTCCGGTATCATTTGGAATCGGATCGGATAATTTATAACGAATTTCAACGGACGGTTTATCAAAATCTTCTTCGTTTTGATATTCAGTATACCATACACCATATTTAAAAGAATTTTTGGTATCATCTTCTTCATTTGTTAGTTTCTTAATAACAAACTTAATTGTATTTTCATTAAATTCTTTATCAAAACTTAATTCCATACCAGATCCAGCATTTTTATTATTGACAGGACCAGTTACTTCAGCAATTTTTGCAACTTCAAATGGTTTAAAATCAAGACCTTGATTTTTATTTAATTCATCTCTAAACTTTACATTCTTTTTGTTTAGTTCTGCGGTTTCAGTAATTGGTTTTGCAAATGATCTACGGAATATTTCTTTTAATTTTGTTCGTATTTCATTCTTTTTTGCATCTGGTACATTTGCATATAATGCACGCAAATATCGTTGTACATCACCATCTGTACATCCAATTTTTTTACCAGTTTCTTTATTGTAAATGCACTTACCTTTGATTTTATATGGCATAATAGTATAAATATCAATAATTTTTAATACTTTCAATTTTTTATTTATATTTATTTAACAGTAATACGACATTTCCTTTGTCGCAACATATAATTTAATAATCTTCATTGAAGTTCAATATCCTCAATAACTTCACACAAATAAGGAAAAATAAATATGTCAAATCTATTAAAAGAAGCTATTGCTGACGCTAAGGCTGTACGTGCTACAGCACTTGCAAATGCAAAAGCAGCGTTGGAAGAAGCATTCCAACCAAAACTAGAAGCTATGTTAGCTGAAAAATTAAAGAACGAAATTTCTGATGAAGAAACTATGGAAGGATCATCAATGCATGATACTACATTGTCAGAAGAATCTGATTCAGTTGAAATTACTGATGAAGAACTAAATGAAATTCTCGCAGAATTAGAAGGTGAATTAGACGAAGCAGGTCAAGTTGACCCAAATTTACCTGCACCAGCACCAGCACCTGCACCAGTTGACCCAATGGCTGCTGCACCAACACCTGCTCCAGTTGATCCAATGGCTGTTGCACCTGCACCAGTTGACCCAATGGCAGCTGCACCTGCTCCAGTTGCACCAGCACCTGCACCAGTAGCTGAAGAAATGGAAGGTGATGAAGTAGTTGATTTACAAGAACTCCTTGATTCTTTGAATGAAGAAGAAGGTGACGAAGAAGAAGAAGAAGGTGAAGAAGAAATGGAAGAATCCATTATCAACGAAGAAGAAAAAGAAGAAAAAGAAGAAGTTGACGAAAAGATTGAAGATGAAAAGGTTGACGAATCTCTTCAAGCTGAATTGAACGAAGCTATGTCTACCGTTCAATATCTCCGTGATCAACTAAACGAAGTTAATTTGTTGAATGCTAAGTTGCTATATACAAATAAACTATTTAACAGCTTTAACCTCGACCAAAAGCAAAAACTTAAGGTTGTGGAAACGTTCGACTTGGCTAAGTCCATCCGTGAAGTCAAGTTGAGTTATACTATTTTGTCCGAATCATATAGTTTAGGTGGATCAGTTGTCAAGAAAACCAATACAACTGCAAAAACAATCACCGAAGGTTTGGCAAGTAAACCAGTTGCATCAACAGCTCCTAAAAAGGACTTGATTGTAGAAAACAGCAACGTGATGGCTTCAAGATTCCAAAAGCTCGCCGGAATTAAGAAGTAAAAGTTAAATTAAGGTGAGTAAAAACTAACTATAAAAAATATGAGTGATATTAAATCATTATTGACAAACAATATGAATCCACAGGCTAAGTTGATGACTGAAACCCGTGGATTGCAAAGCAAATGGGACAAGACTGGTCTTCTTGAAGGACTAGAAGGTGTTGATAAAGCACACATGTCCATCTTGCTTGAAAACCAAGCACAACAATTGTTGAACGAAGCTACCGCTACTGGTACTTCTGCTAACAGTGAACAATGGGCTGGCGTAGCTCTCCCACTAGTTCGTCGTGTATTCGCTGAAATTTCCGCTAAGGAATTCGTTTCAGTACAACCAATGAACCTACCATCTGGTCTAATCTTCTATCTAGACTTCAAGTATGGTACTACCCGTGGTGGTCTTCCTGGCCAAAACGGTTACAATGGTCAATCATTGTTCGGTGGAACAGGTGTAAAACTTGGTTCAACTGATACCGCAGCAAACGGTCTATACGGTGTAGGACGTTATGCTTATACTGAAAATTATCAATCCGCATCATTCAGTTTCATCACTGGTTCTGTAAGTTTCAGCGATGTTGATTTGGATTCTACATATGTTGCCACTGGTTCATATAGAAAACTTATCGTAAACGTTGGTGCCAACAGTCAAAATATTGATTTGAACGCAGTAAGAAGCTTTGCTTTGAGCGGTTCATCAATCGATCCAACATTGCAAATCAACGAATTGACCAAGGTATATAACACTGGTTCATTGGCTTCCCCATATTACAGAATTCAATTCATTGTTACTGGTTCACAAGCACCAGCAGCAGGTAATGCAGTGTTAACCTACACAGTACAACCTACTGATAGTACCCGTGGTGACTTCGAAGATACAAATCCATTCAAGGGTGCTCCTGGAGCATCTTCTGGTATTAATCAAGGTACCGACATCAATATTCCAGAAGTTAACTTGGAACTTAAGAGCGAACCTATCGTTGCTAAGACTCGTAAGTTAAAGGCAGTCTGGACACCAGAACTAGCTCAAGACTTGAATGCTTACCACAGCATTGATGCAGAAGCAGAATTGACTGCTCTCTTGAGTGAATATGTATCAATGGAAATTGATCTTGAAATCATGGACATGTTGATTAATGCTGCTCCAGCATTGACAACCGAAGGATGGTCCGCCGTAGTTGGTAGAGACATCATCAAGGGTGCAAATGATAGTGCAGGATTCCCAACCTTTACCGTAAACAACGATTCAACCAATCGTACCGCTTACGTAAAGAGCACCTGGTACCAAACTCTTGGTAACAAGATCCAAAAGGTCTCTAACAAGATTCATCAATTGACTCTACGTGGTGGTGCAAACTTCCTAGTAGTTGGTCCAGACGTAGCAACCATCTTGGAATCAATCCCAGGATATGTTGTAAACACTGACGGTGATTCTGCTAAGTTCGCAATGGGTGTAAGTCGTGTTGGTAGCTTCGCAAGTCGCTTCCAAGTCTACAAGAACCCATACATGCAAGAAAACACCATCTTGATGGGCTTCCGTGGAAATAACTTCCTAGAAACTGGTGCTGTATATTCCCCATACATCCCACTAGTCCAAACTCCATTGGTATACGATCCAATTAACTTCACCCCACGCCGTGGAGTATTGACTCGTTATGCTAAGAAAGTAGTTCGCCCAGAATTCTACGGCAAGATTTATGTATCTGACCTAGATCAAATCTAAGCTTAATTGATATAAATTAAACGATAAACCCTCACAGTAAAATGTGAGGGTTTTTTATTGCGTTTTTTATTAAAATTCAAGATATTTATGGTAATGTATGAAATGGTTATTTAAAAGTTAAAATAACAAAATTATAGTTTATGGCTACAAAATATTCACCAAAAACAGTTACTGACGGATTATTATTATCATTTGATACGGCTAATACTAAAAGTTATCCAAGATCAGGTACTACATGGTCAGACTTAAGTGGAAATAATAACAGTGCAAGTCTTGTTAATGGTGTTGGGTATAATGGTGGAAATGGTGGTTCTTTAGTTTTTGATGGTGCCGATGATTATGCAATTGCATCAAATAGTTTATTAGTTCACAGAACTTCGAACTGGACATATTCTTGCTGGTTAAAATTTAGTGGAATTCCAAGTGCAGGAACTATTTTTACAAATGGTATTTGGTTTAATTGTTTATTATTTAGGTTTGAAACAAATGGTATAACAGTATATTCTATGAGCGGTAATTGGGGTAAATTTACTTTATCTCCTACATTAGGAATATGGTATAAATTAGATTTTGTAAGAAATGGTAATTCGATTGATTTTTATTTAAATAGTTTATATTCACAATCAATTAATTTTACTGCGGATATTCAACCGTCTTCAAATTTTTACATTGGAATACATGCTCCAGGTGAATGTTTTAATGGAAACATATCACATGTTTCTGTATATAATAAGGCACTTACAACACAAGAAATACAACAAAATTATAACGCAACAAAAAATAGATTTGGTTTATAATTATAGTATATGGCAAGCAAAGGTGGACCAGATATTATTGAAAATGGATTGACTTTATTTTTAGACGCAAGTAATATCCGTAGTTATCCTGGTAGTGGAACTACTTGGTCGGATTTAAGTGGAAATGGTAATAATGGTTCTCTAATAAATGGACCTACATTTAGTGCTGCTAATTTAGGCAGTATAGTTTTTGATGGTACCAATGACTATATTTATCGTTCATCGCTTAGTGGTTTTAATTCATCAACATTTACCATATTATTATGGGGCAAATTTGTTTCTGTGAGTTCAAGTGGTGTATTATTTAATTTGGGAAGAAGTAGTGGTGACGCAGATACTGAAGCTCAATTATATTATAATAATTCCAGATTAGTATATTGGGATTACGCTGGTTCTATGGCGTTTAATTTCATTAATTCATCAGGAACATTATCAACGAATGTTTATCAATATTTAGGATTTACAAAAAATTCTACAAACGGTACATTTTATATTGATGGTTATTCATCTGGTACTGGTACAGCTGCATTTAATGCGAATATAAGCACAAATGATTTTGCTATTGGTGCAGATATAAGAGATAGTATTAATTATATAAACGGTAACATACCCCAATTTCTAATTTATAATAGAGTATTAACCGCAGCTGAAGTTTTACAAAATTATAACGCAACTAAAAGTAGATTTGGAAGATAATTATAGTATATGGGATTATCACATTCACCAAAAATAGTTACAAATGGTTTGGTGCTTGCACTAGATGCGGCTAATAATAAAAGTTATCCTGGTTCCGGAACCAGTTGGAATGATCTAAGTGGAAATAGTAATACTGGTACACTAACCAATGGTCCCACTTTTAGTAATGCAAATGGTGGTATCATTGTATTAGATGGTACAAATGATTATATAATTAATTCTTCCACTACAAATATTCCTACAGGAAGTTCAAGTAGAACTATACAAATGTGGATATATCCGAGAACTGATACATGTCCGTTAGTTCAATTGGGAATGTCAGGCAATCAAGTTTACATAATGTCGTTTTTTAATAGTGCAGGAACATTATATCTTTTTACAGATGGCGTAAATGTTGCTAATAACATTATTTTTTCTGGTTCTAATTTACCAACTTTAAATGCATGGAATCATATGACATTTGGAAATTCAGGCCAAAATTGGTTTTATTATTTAAATGGTGTACCGAAATTATTAGGAACTTGGAGTGTAACTTTAAATACAGTCGGTCAAAAATATGTCATTGGTTATAGAGATGATGTTTTTGTAGGAACTACAAATGGAAATATATCACAAACATTTGTGTACAACAGAGCATTGAATGAAAATGAAATATTACAGAATTACAACGCAACAGCAGTTAGATTTGGTCTGCCAATAAAAAGTTTAGATGGATTATATATGGTAGCAACAGGTGGCGATTTGATTACTACAAGTGGTAGTTATAAGATACATCAATTCACAACTGTTGGTACGAGCAGTTTTACTGTAAGCAGTATTGGCAGTACTCCAAGTATTGAATATCTGATTGTTGGCGGTGGTGGCGGAGGAGGTGGTATAACAAACGGCGGTACAGGTGGCGGTGGTGGTGGACAAGTGGTATATAATATTGGTTCGATTGTTTCGGTGGGAATATACTCTATTATTGTTGGAGATGGTGGAGTTGGTGGTCCAATTGATAATTATGGTGGAAACGGACAACCTAGTCATTTTTCTACATATGCAAGTGCCATCGGAGGTGGAGGAGGTGCACCTGGAAATGCCAATGGTCTGGCGGGAGCAAATGGTGGCGGTGGTGGTAATGGTGGTAATGGTGGGGGATCTACCGTAGGAGGATTTTCTGGAGCATCGGGTGGATCGATTTACAATGGAGGTGGTGGTGGCGGCGCAGGTGCGAATGGGTCCGGAAGAAATGGCGGAAATGGGGTAGTTAACAGTATTCTGGGAACACCAATCTACTATGGTGGTGGCGGTGCTGGTGGAGAATATTCTGGAATTAGTTCAGGTGGTCTTGGCGGTGGTGGCAACAATAGTTCAACAGGCTCGGCAAATACAGGCGGTGGTGGTTCTGGAACGCAACGTGGCGGATCTCCATTGGCAGGATTTAAGGGTGGTTCTGGAATAGTCATCATCAAATATAGATACACCAACTGAAATATAACAAAATTATAATGCTATTAAATCAAGATTTGGATTATAAATCAAATTAAACTTAATTATTTTAATATTTATAAACAATGAGTGCTAATTTAGATCAAGATAGAGTAAGATGGCCAGGAAGTGGTAGTGCTGTAACTACAGGCAGCATACCATTTGGATTTTACTTAAACGAATCATATTTAAGTGGTAGTGTTGGTTATTTTGAATATGATTGTGAAAAGAGTGCCGAATGGGCGGCTAAAAGAATGGGATATCCAATCATTGACATTGAATTAATCGATCTTAATTTTTATGCTGCATTTGAAGAAGCTGTCAATGAATATGGTGCTCAAGTCAATCAATTTAATATAAGAAACAACTTGTTGAATTTACAAGGATTAAGTACGGCAGATAATCCAAATATTACTGGTAAGAATGTTACTGGAACAGGTTTGCCATATATAATTCAATTAACAAAAGGATATGGTAGTGAAGTTGGTGTTGGTGGATATGTTGATATTAAAAAAGTACCTGTACAATTAACTGCAAGTCAACAAACATATGATTTACAGACACTAATTGGAACCAATATTGAAAGTGGAAGTAGAGTTGAAATTAGAAGAGTATTTCATGGACCAACACCTGCATTTGCACGTATTTATGACCCATTCAGTATGACTGGTATGAGTTATAGCAATGTATTGAATGAAATGGGATTTGCTGGATATAGTCCTGCTACACAATTTTTGATGACACCAATATTTGAAGATTTATTGAGAGGACAAGCAATTGAATTTAATGATTTGGTTCGTAAGAGTGCATATAGTTTTGAAATTGTTAATAATAAATTAAAGATATTTCCTATTCCAACACACGATCACAAGATTTATATTGAATATGTTGTTGAAAAAGATAAATTTAGTGGTGCAAATACATTTAGTAGTGGAAGCAATTATGATGTGGTGAGTGATTATAGTAACGTACCATATCAAAATGTTGTGTATTATAAATTAAATGCGGTTGGTAAACAATGGGTGAAGAAATATTTCTTGGCATTGTGTAAAGAAAATCTTGGTTTAATTAGACAAAAATATAGTACCATTCCAATTCCTGGTGGTGAAGTAACATTGGATGGATCTGAATTGAGAAGTGAAGCATCATCCGAAAAAGAAACATTAATAACTCAATTGAGAGAAAATCTTGAAGCAACCAGTCGTAAAGCTCAAATGGAAGCCAAGGCAGATGAAACTGAAAAGATGACATCTATCATGAAGACTGTTCCACTACTAATTTATATAGGATAATATATGGCATTATTTGGAAGATATTATAGTCAACGAGACATTAATTTGGTAAATCAATTTAATGCAGAATTGATGCGTGATATTATTGAAACATTGGTTGTTTTATTTAAAATTGCACCAAATGAAACCAATACAAACATTTATGGTGAAGCAGTTGCTGCTGAAGGTAAGAGTTTTTATTCTGGTGTAGAATTGAGCAGTTTAATTGACCGTGGTGATATTACTACGGATGATGAAGGATTTGGACCTGATAGAGATCAAAGTGTTGTATTTAAATTTAGAGAATTGGCATTAAAAGATGCTAGTTTTTATCCGGAAGTTGGTGATTTGATCTTATTTAATGATCGTTATCATGAAGTTGATAATGTTGTACAAGAACAATTTTTGGGTGGTCAAGCAAATAAATCACACAGTATAATTTGTAACAGTCATTATACTAAATTAAGTAAAATTAACTTGGTTAACCGTCAATATTAATTATGTGGGAAGGTAATAAAAACAATCCAGTACCAACAAATAACAATGTTGAAAAGAACAATCCTATTGTTTCTAATGTAAGAAACATTGCGTTGGATACTAGAAGAGATGAAGATCCAAAGAAAAACTTTACAGTTAGTTTATTGGATGTTGACACTGCATTGATTAACTATTTACAAAATGTTATAAATCCTACTGTAATTGACGCAGGTGAAAACATAAAAGTACCAATTATATATGGTAATCCTGAAAAATGGTATGCAGCAAAATCTCAAGGTGCATTAAGAGATCAACAAGGTAAATTACAAATACCTTTGATAATGGTTAAAAGAACATCATTTTCAAAAGACGAAGGATATCAAACATTTAATCGTTATTTGAGTTATCCAGTAATGACTAAATTTAATGAAAAGAACAAATATGATAAATTTAGTTTATTAAATAAGACTGTAGCTCCTACAAATCAAATATTTGCAGTAACAATGCCTGATCATATCAAGGCAGAATATGAATTTATTGTATGGACTGAATATGTTGAACAAAACAATGCAATATTAGAAAAGATTAACTTTGCAGAAGGAGATTATTGGGGTGATAAACAAAGATTTAATTTTAGAGTTAAAATAGACAATTACACCAATACTATTGAATCAAGTGGTGAAAAAGATAGAATGGTAAGAAGTACATTTACTTTATCTACCAATGCTTATTTATTACCCGAATCATTTGAAGATAGAAAACAAACAGTTCAAAGATTATTAACACCAAAACAAGTAAAATTAACAGCCGAAATTGTTAGTAGTACTCAAATGGCTGCAGCTAATAAGAAAGTCAAGGAAAATACTTATAGCAACAAAGGAAATCCATATTATAGTATTAATCCTATCGTTGATAATGACACCGAATGGAGATTTCCAAAAGGTACTATTGCTACAGAACAATCGACAACTGCGGCAGGTGAAGCGATTACGACAATTAGACAAAGTTATGCTGCGTTAATTGAACAAACAATTAATTTAACAGTTTCTGGATCACAAGAAGTTACTATATGGCACCCAGTACCAAATACACCAACTGATTATGGTGAACCTGGTTGGATGGCATATGATGGTGATTATCATTACATTTATGCTGGTGGTCGATGGTTAAGACAATCAATTGCTGATTGGACAGTTTAATTATATGAAATTTTCATATAATTAATTTTATATTTATATTTATAACTAGATAAACAGACAATTATATGCCATACCCCAATTCGAATGTATTAAATATAGTAATTCCACAAACATCTGCGTCAATTGATCCGACAAGTACACAAGCACCATTTGTTGAAAGAATTATTAGCGGTTCAAGACTTATTTTACAAACAACGATTGATGGAACTTTAACTGGTTCATCTGATTTGAATGTAAATAGTATTACTGCAAGCAATATTAGTGCGAGTGGTTATATTAGTGCGAGTAATTTATATGTAAGAACCAATATCACTGATGCTGGCACACTAACTGTGGTTGGTACATCAACATTCAATGGATTGGTTAGTGCTAGTGCTGGTTTGACTGCGAGTGCTATACAAGATGCAGGTACACTAACTGTGGTTGGTGCAACTACATTAGCTGGTTTAACAGGTACAACTGCAACATTTAGTGGTTTAGTTAGTGCAAGCGCAGGTTTAACTGCAAGCGCAATACAAGATGCTGGCACACTAACTGTGGTTGGAAACAGTATTTTATCAAATGTATTTGCTACAAATGTAACCGCTTCAAATATTAGTGCAAGTGGATTTGTTAGTGCCAGTGCAATTTTTGATACAGGTACATTAACTGTATTAGGTAATAGTATATTATCAAATGTATTTGCTACAAATGTTACCGCTTCAAACATCAGTGCAAGTGGAAATATTAGTTCAAGCAATTTGTGGGTACAAAACAGTATTGTTGACAATGGCACACTTACGGTTTTAGGAAATACTATTCTTGCTAACTTGACTGCTTCAAATATTAGTGCAAGTAAAATCGTTGCATCAGAAATTACTGCAAGTAGTGAATTGTTTGTTGGTACAGGTACAGCTTATAGAACTTATGGCGAAGCGTTTGCACCTGAAAATTTAGCAAGATTGTATGTAAGTGGCAGTGTAAGTATAACATCAAAATATGCTACATTAAATTTAGCAACTAGTGCTAGTGCTCCTGGAGCACAATCTTCAATTTTATTTTCCAGATTAGCAGATAGAAATCCTGGTTCTGGTCTAGAAACTGTTTTGGAACCAAGAATGCAATTGGGAACTGAATCTGGTTCTACAGATTTGAGAATTTACGGTTATTATTCTGCAACCGATCCAGATACTACTGCTCAAGCAGCCGGAGCAAATATAGTTGCTGGAACAAGAGCTATATTTAAACAAAGTGGATATTTTGGCGTTGGTAATTTTATCAGTTATGGCGCAGCAGGTGGGGCAACTACGACATATGTTTCTAGTTTGCCGGGATATGCCGGTATTGTTGGTCCTGATGCAATGTTGACAATACTACCAATGGATAGCGCTAGTTTTGGTTCTGCTGGTTCTAAACAATATAACAGAAACATATTGAACATAATGAGTTATGATACCAGTTCAATTATGTTTATTTCTGGTTCGGATGGATATGTTTTATTGGGCAAAAATCAGACTGATGGTATAAACAGATTACAAGTTGCGGGAAATATTAGTGCTAGTGCATATACCGGGTCATCTGCAATAATTACAAACATTACTGCTTCAAATATTAGTGCAAGTGGTAATATTAGTGCAAGTACATTAAGAGTTGAAACAAGTATTGTTGACGGTGGTTCTTTAACGGTTTTAGGTAACACAATTTTGGGTGATACAACTGCAGATACTACTAGAATTACAGGCAGTACATCAATTAGTGGCAGTTTAACTGTAGTCGGAACTACAACAGTTACTAATTTAACTGCTTCAAATATTAGTGCAAGTGGTAATATTAGTTCAAGTACTCTTTATGTTACAAATAACGGAACGATTAATGGTGATTTAACAGTTAATGGTGGAGACATAGTATTATCAAATACTGCTACGAATATTAGTTTGTTGGATAATGTTGGTAATGCGTTGGATATAAAAGAAGCAGCTAATTCTTATATAAAAGTTGCTACAACGGATGCAAATCCAAATGTTACATTTGGTACAACTCCTACAGTATATGTTCTAAAAACTACTGATAACGATTTATTAACATATGATAACGGTGCATTGCAAGTAGGTGGTGGTGTAGGTATTAACAAAAACTTATTTGTTGGTGCAAATACATATACTGTTGGAAATTCATCTATTACTGGAAGTTTGACTGTAGGCACAACATTAAGAGTAAATGGTAATAGTATTTTAGGGGATGCTTTGGCCGATGTAAATACTTCTAGTGGTAGTTTAAGAGTTTTAAATACAACACAAACGACTGATTATAATATTGGTGCGTTAGTGGTGGATGGTGGCGTTGGAATTGGTAAGAATTTATATGTTAGTGGTTCTACTTGGTTGTATGGTGATTTAAATATATTTGGAAGTTCCAGTGTAACTAATATAAGTTCAAGTACAGTTATTATTAATGATAATATTATTCAATTAAATGCATATTTCCCATTTGAAAGATATGCAGGTTTTGAAGTATTTGACAGTGGCAGTAATCAAAGAAGTGCATCATTATTGTGGGATGGTCAAAATGATAATTGGATAACAGTTGATCAAAATAATAGTGCAAGTAATATTATTATAGGTCCAACTGCTTCATTTGGTAGTGCGATTCCAAATTTAACTGTTAATAGATTACCAAAAGCTTATGAAGGAAACGGTATTACTGATTCATCATTGAGTGATGATGGAACTACATTAAGATATACTGGCACTACAATTAGTTCAAGTATAATTACGGCAACTACTGGTAGTATAACTTATATTACTGGTGCATTGGTAACTTATGTTACTGGTTCGTTCACTACAATGACAATTACAACAGGAAGTTCTCCTGGTATTGGTAGTCAAGTTCCTACAGGTCCAACTGCGGCGGGTATGCCTGGTCAAATAAATGTTGATAACAATTTCGTATATGTATACACCAATAATATTTGGAAGAGAGTACCACTTTCAAATTGGTCGGCATAATATACAACAATCAATAAAAGTGTAAATAAAGTGATAACCCAAGAAATAAACCTCTTGGGTTATTATATTTATATAAACATAAATAAAGTAATATTTATACAATATGCCTATAGGATCTGGAATCGTTTATAATACCGGTGATTTAATACTAAGTCAAGTAAGTAGTTCGGGCACAGCATTTTTAGAAACAAAAATTGCTGCTGCTACTAGTTCTCTTATTTATTTTGATAGTACCGCTAGAATTAATAGCGCATCACTAAATAGTATAACTGTAGGTACAGCAAGTTATGTAAGTGGAAGTAGAAGTATAATTACCAATCTTACCGCAAGCAATATTAGTGCAAGTGGAACAGTAATTGCAACATCATTTACGGGAAGTTTATTGGGAACAAGTAGTTGGGCTAGTAATGCATTGACTGCAAGTTATGTTTCTCCAAGTGGAAATGCATTTGTTCAAGGTGGAAATAGTTTTGGAACAACTGCATTGTTAGGAACAAATGATGCACAACCATTGGCACTTGAAACCAATGGCACTACCAGAATGTCCATTAATAGCAATGGTAATGTTGCAATAAATACATCAACTAGTGGATTATACAGACTTAATATAGCAGATACTCATCGGGGCTCAGCGGCTTCGTCATCATTATATATTGAAACTATTCAAAATCAAAGCCAAGGATTAGCTACTAGTGCAAATGACAGTGGTATAAATAATGTTTATTATGTTAATAATTTCACTTCAAGCACTGCAATTCAAAATCAAGCAATTTATAATCAATTATACATAAACGGAAGTGGAAGTTTTAGTGGAAGTTATAGAGCATCAAGAAATGCAATTTTAATTTCCAATACAGCATCATTGGATTCAAATGGAGCTATAATAAACACATATTTGACCAATCAAATTACTGCTAATATTCCTACTTTTAACATCCCTAATTGGTATGCTGGAACATACACTGCTATTGATATAATTACAGGAAATTCTACTGGTAGTATTAATAATTTATATAATCATTATATTAACCCTCCGTTTTCCAGTGGTGGTGTAGGTGGTATAACTGTTAATAATTCATATGGTGTTTATATTAATAAACAAAAAACAACAAATATTGTTACCAATGGATGGGGTATTTATCAAGCTGATACAGGTGATTTAAATATACTTGCGGGTAAAACAAGAATAGGAAGTACGACTGTACCTGTTAATGCATTGGATGTTACTGGAAATATTAGTGCTAGTGCATATACTGGTTCATCTGCAATCATTACCAATCTTACCGCAAGCAATATTAGTGCTAGCGGAACTGGTTATTTTAACAATCTTGGAGTCGGAACTACAGTAATTACTGAAAAAATAAATGTTGCTGGAAATATTTTGTTATCAAATGGATCAAATAGATTTGTAAGAATTGGAAGTTCAACAAATTATAATTATGATTTACAGTCAACAGGAAACGATTTTCAAATTATAGAAGCAGGTACTACTCCAAGATTAACTATACAATATCCAAACGGCAATATTGGTATTGGTACAACAAATCCTGCTTATTTATTGGATGTTAGTGGAAGCAGCAGGCACGGTTATAGAGCAGCAGATACACATCAATTTACAGGTAGTGTAAGTTTTACAGACGGATTATTTTTAACAAATATTACCGCAAGCAATATTAGTGCGAGTAGAACAGGCAGTTTTGGTATAGTTGGTATAGGTACTGTAAATCCTGCGTATAAATTAGATGTAAATGGAAATGCAAATTTTACAAATGGATTTTATACAAATACGGATGCGTCAAGTACTTCTTATTTTGTAGGTGCAAATGGTACCCGTCCAATAATATTTCAAAACAATACTGCTACATCATATGATTTTGGATTTAAATTTACAGATTCCAATACATTTACAATTGTAGGTGGCAATACATTAGCAAATCCAACAACAGATTTAGTTTCTTTTACATATGACGGAAAAGTTGGTATTGGTATTACAGGTCCTGCTTATAAATTGGATGTGGTATCCCCAGATGTTGTTGTATCCGGTCAACCGGGTATAATTTCAAGATTTTCATCAGGTGTTGATGGTAGATCTTTAATACGGGTAGTAAATACAAGTAATAATAATACTGCACAAGCAGTACACGCTGGTATTTCATTTGTTGCTTATGCAACTTCAAGCAATCAACCATCAACAAATACACACGAAGCACAAATCATGTTGTCCAACGGCACAACAGGTGGAACAAATGATTTGAAATTTATTGCTCCTCAAGGAATGACATTCTGGGTAAGTAGTTCAAATGTTATAATGACTGGTTCTGGTTATGTTAACTATGGAACTCAAGCAATAGCTATTACTCCCGGCGGATTTGTTGGAATAGGAACAGCTTCACCTGTATCTAAGTTACACATTTCTGGTTCTGGTTCAACAACAATAACAATTACAGATGATGCTTTATATACTAACAGTATAACAAATGATAATTCTGTAATGACTTATACAGTGGATACTGGAAATGCTGCAGCATCTTCTGCGGCTCATGTATTCAAACGATACACTACAGAATTGGTTAGAATTGATAAAGACGGACATGTTGGTATTGGAACTAGTGATCCAACGGCATATCTTCATATATATGGACAAAGTGGAGATACAGCAAATATTAGATTAAAATCATCAAATGGTCGTACATATGACATAGGATCTACAGGTACATCATATGGTTCTGCAAATAATTTTATAATTTATGATGTTGACTCCAGTGCGGAAAGATTTCGTATAAACAGTAGTGGTAATATCGGTATAGGTACTACATCTCCATTGAGTCTTCTTGATGTAAGAAGTGGTTATATAACTGCTGGTTCATCAGCATCAACTAATGGATCAACAATACTTGCTGGTTATTATAGCGATTCAGCTGGTATTTTAACGGTACTAGGAACAGAATATAGTAGTGGTGGTCCTGTATTAGGATATGCGGTGACTCCATCTACATCTTCAACTGCAGCATTTTTTAGTTCAACAACAATCGCAATACCAAGAAGTGCGTATGTACAAGATGGTGGCACACATCGTTGGTATACAGGTCAATCACAAACAGTTGCTATAGGAAGTGCAGTATCTACCAGTGAAAGAATGCGTATCAATAGTGACGGCAATCTTGGTATTGGTACTACAAATCCCGTTGCAAGATTGCAAGTAGCAGGAAATATAAGTGGTAGTAGTTTTACAAGTAGTATAAGTAACGCAGTTGGTTTCTTAGGCACATCAAGTTGGGCACAAAATGTTGTAAGTGCCAGTTTTGCAACAACTGCACAAACTGCAAATGCGTTAAATCCTGCTAATAGTTATACAATTACAAATTTAACAGCAAGCAATATTAGTGCTAGCGGAACAAGCAGTTTTGGTTATGTTGGTATTGGTACAAATAGTCCTACTCAAAAATTACATATTCAAAATGGATATTTGTTAATTGATACAAATGTTGCGGTTGGAAGTGGACTTTGGATGCCAGATACTAATGGAAATCCAAGTCTAAGAATTGTTACAGATCAATCATCCGCTAACTTTAGTAGTATTATAAATAATTGGGGAGCTAATACTAACTCTGGTGTAATGGTTGGAACTGTACGAAATGATGGAACTGCTTTTCAAGTAAGAAGTGGTGTAACTGTAACTAGTGGATTTGCTAATGATGATGGCACTACTAGATTTACAGTGAATGGGGACGGTAATGTTGGTATTGGCACATCGACACCATCTTATAAACTTCATGTGAGTGGTTCTGGTCAAACAATTTTGGGACTAGATTCTACTACAACAACAAATGTTGCACAATTTCAAGCAAAAGCAAATGGAGATGGCGTTTTAATTGCTGGAATGTATGGCGCATCTGCAGTAGGTAATAATTTTGGTGTAAGTGCGGCTGGTCAAGCCTATTTGGGAACAACAACATTAGCAAGCAATTATCCAACATCTTTAACGATAGGAAATACAAATAACATACCTATAATATTCAGCACCAACAATTCAGAAAGAATGCGTGTTACGGGTGGTGGAGGAGTTGGTATAGGAACAAGCAATCCGAATTATGCATTTGATGTATATACAAATGGTTCTGCGGATGCATTAATGTCTATCAGAGCAAGCGGAAGTGCAAATGCTAGAATTTATTTTGATGCTGCAAACGGAGATTTAACAGGCGGTGATTATTGTCATTTGGGACAAGATAAGTCTACACTTAACTTCGTAATTAATACCGGTGGAAGTGCTGGTAATATTCATTTACAACCCAAAGAAGGAACAAATAATGGTATATTGTTTGTAAGTGGAAGTACAAGATTTGGATTAGTTTCTACTCAAAATCATCAATTTACAGGCAGTGTAAGTGTTAGTGGTTCATTAAATGCTACTGCAAGTTGGGCAACAAATGCATTAACAGCTTCATTTTTACCTGTCGGAACATACAATATAACATCAAGTTGGGCAAACAATGTTGTTAGTTCAAGTTTCGCAACAACTGCACAAACTGCAAATGCGTTAAATACAGCCAACAGTTATACGATTACAAATTTAACAGCAAGCAATATTAGTGCTAGTTTGACGGGTAGTTTTGGTATTGTTGGTATAGGTACAAATAGTCCTACTCAAAAATTGGATGTTGCTGGGTCTGCATATGCTTATAATTATTTTACCCTATTAACTGCAGCAACATATGGCCCAAGTGACAATAGTGCCGCAATGCAAGTTTTTGGTTCTACAGGATCAGGCGGTTTAACAAATACTATAAAGTTTGTAACTGGTGGTTCTGAAAGATGGAGAATAACAGACACAGGAATTTTACAATCGCCTGCGGCTCAAACAATACAAACTAGTACAGGAAATTTAACATTAGCTACAGGCGGTGGTAATGGACATATACTTTTATCACCAAATGGAAGTGGTAATGTTGGTATAGGTTCAAGTAGTCCAAGTTCTAAATTTGAAGTATTAACTTCAGCTGTAGGTTTGGCAAATCAACCAAATATTATTGGTAATTTTAGAGGAGATACTGACGGTCGTTCTTTGATTCGTGTAGATAATACATCAACAAGCGCAGGAGCAGCTGCTTTACAAGCCGGTATATCTTTTGTTGCATATTCAAATGTTAGTAGTCAACCATCTGCTAACAAACACGAAGCGCAAATAATTTTAGGTTCTACAGGAGCTACTAGTGTCACAGGAGGTCAAACAGGTACATTACAAATAGTAGCACCACAAGATATTGCATTTAATGTTAGCGCATCAAATACCATAATGACAGGTTCTAATTATACCGCATTTGGTTCTAATGCGATGTACATAACTAGACTTGGTAGTGTGGGTATTGGTACAACTGTTCCATCTGCAAGATTGCATGTAACTGGTTCTACCGGAGGTATTTTTGAAGTTGATACTGCAGGTGGTGCAACAACATTTTATGTTAGTGCAAGTGGAAATGTTGGTATTGGAACTGCAAATGCTACGGATAAACTTACTCTATACGGTGCATTAGCATCATATAAAACTGGCGCAGATACAATTCAAACACAAGTTTATTTAGCAAATACACCAAATACAAGAGCATTTAATGTACAATTAAATTCTGGGGGTACCGGATTAGATTTATGGTCATATAATTCATCAAATGCTTGGTTAAGACATACAACATTTGATTATAATGGCAGTGTTGGTATTGGTACTGCTACTAGTATATTAGGAAAATTACAGTTGGATTCAGGCGTTGCACCATATTATGGACCTGCAACTGGTTCAGCAACACCAAATGGTATGTTTACGTTAGGAAGTGTAACAGGAGATGTTGTAAATACATTTGGTGTTGATGCAAGTGCAACTGCTTATGCATGGATTCAACCAAGAAAAGTTACTGGGGCTACTTATTATAGTTTGGCATTAAATCCAAATGGTGGAAATGTTGGTATAGGTACTGTAACTCCTACTGCTAAGTTAGAAATTACGGGTTCAAGTAATAGTGCTTTATTAAACATCAAGTCACCAATTAGTGGTGCAATATTGTATGTAAGTGGAAGTGGTGCTGTAGGTATTGGAACAAGTAATGTTGGTGCTTTTACATTACAAGTTAGTGGAAGTTTTGGTGCAACAACCAAGAGCTTTATTATTGATCATCCTACAAAAGCAGGTAAGAAATTGATGTATGGTTCGTTAGAAAGTCCATATCATGGTATAAGATTGACGGGAAGAGATACATTAGTTAATGGTAAATGTAAAGTAGAATTACCAGATTATATGTATAAATTGATATTGCATGATAGTATAAACATACAATTAACAGGCATAAAGTGTAATAAAACACTATATGTTGATGATATTAATATACCAGAAAATTATTTCACAATTGCTTATGACAAAGCAATATTTGAAAGTTATAAAGATTATGATTTTTTCTGGGATTTTACAGCAATAAGAGCAGATGTACCTGAATTAACAACAGAACTTTAATACTTATTATATATGCCAGATATTATTATAACACCTAGTATAGGTAAATTAGAATTCATTGATAATTCAGCACAAGTAACTAGACGACATTCATTTACATTAGATCACAGTGACGGATTGGTACTTGACGCACCATTATCTGCTGCGGCTATTAGTGCTCCGTTAAATGTTATAAATGTTACCGTTAACAATAGTAATGCAAATTATCCATTTGTATTGGCACAATCAGGTGAAACAGGTGCAAAGAATTTGTTGATGGATGGTACTGGTGGTACATATAATCCGTTTACAAATACTGCTACAATTGATATATCTGGTAATAGTGCAACGACTACATTAGCATCAGATTCTACAAATTTAGGAGGTGTTGTTGCAGCTAGTTATGTTACTTTAACAGGTACACAAACGCTTACAAACAAAACAATTACTGGTACATTTACTGGGAATTTAACTGGTACAGGTAGTTGGGCTACAAATGCAGTAAGTGCAGTTTCTGCTACAACAGCAACCAATTCTACACAATTAAATGGACAAGCTGCGTCTTATTATACAAATATACCAGCTAGATTGGGATATACACCTGTAAATCAAGCTGGTGATACTATTGCTGGTAATTTAACAGTTAATGGAAATTTTACTGTCAATGGTTCTGTAACTGCATTTAGTGCAAGCAATATTTATCTTAGTAGTAGTGTAATTACAGTTGAAGATAATATTCTTACCCTCAATGCGTTTAGTCCATATTTAAGATATGCTGGTATAGAAATGTATGATAGTGGAAGTGGTACATTGAGTCAACTTTTATGGGATGGTGATGGAGATTATTTTTTCTTGACAGGAAGTAGTGTTAACGGTAAAATTATTACTGGTCCTGACGGACAAACCAATTTAACTTCTGGTTATATTCCTAAAGCTACTGCTGGATATAAATTAGGAAATAGCTTAATTTATGATAATGGTACTGGTATTGGTATGGGAACAACCACTCCGGTTGGTAGATTGGAAGTAAATGGTGGTTCATTAGCAACAACATCAGGATCATCTATTATAGTAGGAAGTTTTAGTTCAGGAGTTTCAAATTCGTCTTATCTTAATATAATTGAAACTAGATTTGCTACTGGAAGTGATTGGCAAACTGCAAGAACAAGAATTCAAAAAACTATAGATGTAACAAATCAAGCATATATTGATTTTAATCCATCAGGATCATTATATGGATTAGCATTGGGAACAGGCGCAGGTGGAATTGAAAGAGTAAGAATTGATAGTACAGGTAATGTTGGTATTGGTATAACAAATCCTGGTTATAAATTAGATGTAGGTGTTGCTGGGAGTGATGTAATAAGTGTAAGATTGACTCCTGGTTATGAACGTGTTAGATTTAATACATTTGATTTGTTGGGTTATAATGATGGCAACCTATGGATGATAGGTAATAATCCTACAAATACATTGGTTTTGGGAAAAACATGGGATTGGGACAATCAAATCGGAATAGCTTATACTCCAGGCACCGTTGGAAATTCTGGAGGTATATTACAAATAGGACAAATAAGCAAAAATAATGCTAACTATACGCACGGAATAACAAGATTATACACCAATGGTTTAGAAAGAATTACTATAATTGCTAATGGTAACGTTGGTATTGGCGTAACAAATCCTGCTTATAAATTAGATGTTAATGGTGACACTAGATTATTAGCAGGAGGTTCATTACGTTTAATAACTTCTGCAGGATTGGAAAGAGGAACATTTCAAGCAACTGATACTACAGGTGGTGGTGGTGCGGGTTTAATAATACAAACATCAGGTGGAGAAGAAATCGTATTTAAAGATTCCGCAGATGTTAACATGGTGATAAAAGGAAATGGAAATGTTGGTATTGGAACTACAATTCCTACTACGCCATTGCATGTAGTTGGTGTAATAAGTGGTAGTAGTGTAAATGCTACAACTTTTAATGCTACATCTTTTGTTGATTCGGGACTACAATCATATGGTTTGAGAGAATATGTAATTAATTTTTCTGCTCAATCAACAGCGAGTTTCTATCCAGTTGCAATAAATAATCCTCCAGGCACTGATTCAACTTGGCATAATCAATTTTCTGTAGACATGACAAGCCAAGGTGGTGGCGAGGCATATAACATGCATAGTATGTATGGTGAAGTTAGAGGTCAAGGGTGGTCAGATCAAAATCGATTTTATAGGGTATTTCATAATTTTTATGAAAGTGCAGAAAGATCAATTTTAGGCATTTGGAGAGGTACGCAAGATTTTTATGGAGTTATAGTTTATCTTCGTGGTGGAAAAAATTATTACGTTAGAACTACATCAAGAAGTGTTGTAGGATATAATGCCGTTCAAACTCTAGGAAATGCGGTGTTTGCTATTAAAAATGCAGCCGGTGCGGATGTGTCAGGAACATCTGCAAATATTGCAGAAATGCTCAATTTAATAAATAATCCATCAGGATTTTATCATAATGATAATGCTTATATTGGGACAAATCAAGTTGTACATTTAGGAACAACAAGTGCTCCAAATTTAAATATCGGAGGAACCGCAGCTAATGCTACATTATTGCAAACACCGAGAAACATAGGCGGTGTAAGTTTCAATGGTAGTGCAGATATTAATCTTCCTGGCGTAAATACCGCAGGTAATCAAAATACAAGTGGAAATGCAGCTACTGCTACAACCGCATCATATGCAAACAGTATAAATCCGGCTAATTCTTATTCTGCAGCATCTATAACCACTACAGGTAAATTAGAAGCCGGTGGAAATGTTATTGCTGGTGGACAATTTAGTGGTGCAGGCACTGGGTTAACAGGAACTGCTGCGTCATTAACTGTAGGAACTGCAACAAGTGCTTCATATGCATTAGTTGCGGCTACTGCAAATAATGTTAATAATGCAACACTAACTGTTGCTGCTGGAACAGGTATAAGTTTAAGTGCAACGCCTACATTTACCTCAAATGCTAGTGCAGATAAAACAATTACAGTAACAAACAGTGGTGTAACTAGTGCGGTTGCTGGAACAGGTGTTGGTGTAAGTGCTGCGACTGGTGCGGTAACATTTTCTATTGGTCAAGCAGTGGGGCCAGCTAATACACCATCATTTGCAGGAATAATTTCATCTGCTGTAACTAATTATGCGTTCTTACAAACTACAGATACAAATAATTTTTGGATAACCCCTGGAAATAATAATTGGGGATTATATTTTGAAACTAGTGCGGGTGGATTATTAGGTGGAACAGGAGATTCAAATAGATTAGGATTTGTTGGTGCTGGAACGGCTCGTTTTTATGTTGATTTAAATAACGGCAATGGTTGGTTTGGTGGTGCATTAACTGCAGCTGGAAATATATCTGCTGCTAATTTGTCCGGAACTAATACTGGCGATCAAACTATAGGTAATGGAACTATAACTATTGCTGCTGGAACTGGTGTAGGTGTAGGATCATCCAATACATTTACAACAAATCAAAGTGGTAATTCTACAGTAACAATAACCAATACAGGTGTAACAAGTGTTGCCGGAACTTCAAATCAAGTTAGTGTAAGTGCAGGTACAGGTACAGTTACATTTAGTTTACCACAAAATATTCATACTGCTGCAACACCTACATTTGCGTCGGTAACTACATCTACGGATGGTGCGAATATTACAATGGCAGGTACAACTAATGCTGAAGGTATTAGAATGACACCTGCGAGTTCTACTACTTATCCTGTATTTTTAAGAAGCGTTAATCCTGGTGTTGGTGAAGCGTCTCCGTGGATTTATAAAGAACAAGCAACCGATTGGGGTATTTGGCATAATAATCCAGTAAATTCAATTGATTTTACTAAACAAGGATCAGGTGGAATTGCAAGCAATGTTGGTGGATCTTCATCAAATACAGTTACAGTAAGAGTTGAAATGGCAACTGGTTATGTTCAAACTATTGCTGGTTATAGAAATAGTGCAGGAACAACGATTTTAGATAATACCGGTAATATTACAGGTAATGCTGCTACAGCCACTACTGCTACAAATGCAAATGCGATTTCATTTACAGAAGTAGAATTAAATGCTCCCGCAACTACAAGTGGGACATGGACTACCGGAAATGGTTCTGAATGGGGTGAACCAAAATTCGGTTCAACATTTAATCAATTCAGATATGCAGATGGTGACGGCCCATATGTTGAATATAATGTTCCTGCAAATCACCACGCATGTTTTATAAGTCAATTACAATGGGATACGGGCGGATATGCAGATTGTCATGGTGTTCAATCTGATGGTGATTTAGTGTTTTTAAGAAGAATAAATACCCGTCAATTGGTAGAAAATTCAAATCATGGAAATACAATTCAACATGATGGTTCAACTGTGACATTTGTAGGAAGCGGATTAGGATCATTTACAAAAATTAGAATTACAAATAGAAGTGGTAGAATTCACATGACGGGTATTGCATTTACCAGACAATCCCGTGATGGATATGAAGGAACAGGAATGGTTCATCCTGCGCAAATTTCACATCAAGGTTCTGGTAGTGGTTTAAACGCTGATTTATTGGATGGATATAATCCCGCTACTGCTAATACTACAAATACAATAGTTTTAAGAGATACTTCTGGCAATTTTTCTGCCGGAACTATTACGGCAACCCTAAGCGGAACTGCTACTACGGCTACAACTGCAAATGCATTAAATACGAGCAATAGTTATACGGGTGTAAATTTTACTGCTACTGGATTTCTTCAATCAAATTCCGGTAATATAAAAAGTGATACATCGTTTGCACTGTTAACTACAACTAACGGCGCTCAATCAGTTTCTGTTCGTGGTATATTATTAGGAACATCATATGATACGACTCCTGGTGCAAATGAAATACGAACAACAAATAATACATCGTTATATCTAAACGCAAGAGGAACAGGAGATATACAATTTCAAACTGCGGATAGTTTAAAAATGATGTTGTTAAATAACGGAAATGTTGGTGTTGGAACAAGTAATCCAGGTAGAAAATTAGATGTTGAAGGTATAGTAAGAACCAGAGGTGCAAGTGGTTCTGGTGGATTTGAAATTGGTGCGGCTACAACTGGAGCAGCAAAATGGAGAATTGAATGGGATAGTGCAAGTGACAGTTTAGATTTTAACTGGGTTGCTTAATATTTAAGTTATAATATGAATATAGTATCAGGTTCTACAAACAATATATTTTATACAAGAGCAGTTAATTTTGACGACCGAGTTTCTATTGACCCAGAAACAGGTTTAGCAAACTTAATGGTGAACGGCGATGCTGAATTTGGAACTACTTATAATATTAACGCTGGCGGTGTAAGTAGAACGGGTTCTTATGATGGTTCTTATTGTTTTGTTGACCAAGGATATAGAGGATATACAGGAACTGTTTATATACCAGTAAATACAGGTGATACTTATTTATTAAGTGCGTATTTTAAATCAATGGGAACTCCACAAAGTGCTGGTTATGCAGGATTACAGTGTTTTGATGAAGATTTAAATTTTATTGATTTAAGAAATAATGGTGATAGCGGCAATACAACATTAGCTTCTCCGGTTAATAACGGAGATACAACAATTACATTAACAGATGCATCTGGGTGGCAAGCAACAGGTGCGCAATATTATTTTAAAAATATATTATTTTATCCTGCAAATCATCCAAAATATTATACACCGTGGGGTTATACAAGATTTGGATTTGGTCATCCTACATATCCAGATATATATTATGGAACAAGAAACGGTAATATTTTATCGTTATCAACAGATGGTGTAAATAATAATATGACATGGAGTTTTGGTAGTTTACCCGCTGGAACACCTGTATCCAATGGATTAGCTGGCGGAACTTATGGATATTATTTAAGTTGCGGTGGTGCATTTCCTACTACATGGACAAAATACAGTGTCACTTTAACAGGTGAAGGTAAATCATCTGGTTGCGGTTATAATGTATTTAGATATGGAACAAAATATGTTACATGGATGGCATTAACTAATTATGGTCAAGCAGCAACAACATCATTATTTTATGACAATGTAGTATTTGCTAACATGACAAATAGAAGTCAAACATATGCTTTTAATAAACAAATGAGTAGAGCCAAATTAGGAACTGCATTTGCACAAAACTTTAACGAACTAGGAATATCATGAGCCTAAAGTTATATTACGATCCATATGATATAAATTGTTTTAGAGGTGAACCCACCACCAATTTGTTTACAGCTGCGTATCCTACTGTTAACGGAGGATATTCTTTTCCATATACATCATCTTATAGAACAATATGGACACCAAATGGAGTTCAAACCGCTTCAATAGAAAGATATAATAATCCAGGAAATGTTGATTGTTGTCCTGCGTTTTTTACATATAGAACGGGAGTAACTTTATCACCGTCAACAACATATTGTTATAGTTCATTTTATAAAGTTGTAAACAATGATTATGGTAATTCAAATTATTTGTATAGATATGAATACAATTCAGGTGGAACTTATTTGACGGAAGCAGGTGTTTGGAATTCCGTTAATAGAATACGATATCCAGGTAATTGGTATAGAATATTTGGGACATTTACAACTCAAGCAACTACAGCTACAGGAAATTTTTATTCATTTACATATGAATATAATACAGATAACACACAAATTGCAGTAAATCATCAATTGGAAGCAAAAAATCATTTGACTAATTATGCTGGTCCAAGTGGAACAAGAGGTGTAACAGTTGCAACTGGTGGTGGATTAGTTGATTTGACTGGAAATAATAACAATGGTGATTTGACTTATGGAAACTATGTTTCTACAACAGTATTTCACAATAATTCAATATTTTTTAACGGAACTAGTGCAAATAATTGTATAAGAATATTAGACGCAAATATTGCTGCTAATTTATTACCCACAGGCAAAAGTTTTACTATAGTGGTTTGGGCTAATAAAATAGCTAATGCAACAAATACGTCACCGTTTTTATTTGCTTATAGAGATGGTAGTAGTAACGGAATTAATTTAATTTTGTATGGAACAGTCAATACAAGCACGGATTTTGGCTTTATTGTAGAAAAAAGTGGCGGTCCATCATTAAGTAGTAGAAGTGATGCAGTAAATACAAGTGGTTGGCATATGTATACCGGAGTTTATAATAATGACGGTATGTATAAAAATAGTATTGTCAAATATTATGATACAACACAAATTGGAAGCAGAGTTTCATCATCACTTGCAAGTGCATGGTCAAAACCCGCAACAAGTCAAGGTGGAGCAATTGTAATTGGAACAGCACCAAATACTGTTAATAGTGCAAATAGTGTTCATAATTTTAACGGAACTATAGGAGAAATAAGAATTTATGATCATGCATTAACACCAGAAGAAGTATCAACATTATATAAATTAGGAATACAGAAACATATATGAGTGTTATAAGTTCATTAAGTAAAAGAGGACAGTATTCAACTGTTTCAACATTAAGTGAAGTTCCTGTAACAGAGGGATTGATATTGTATTTGGATTCAAGTGACGAAGCCAGTTATGATGGCGGTCCAACAACAAATTATTTTGTTCCTACAGAAGGTTCTTTTCCTGTAAATGGAACGGGGACATTTCAAAGACTAAGAAGTGGAAGTTATGGTGGTTATATAATTAAACCAACGGATGTTGTTTATAGATATGAATTAGGAACATTGGGATGTCATTATCATGGTGTAGATGTTCCGGTTCCATCGGTTTTTCCAACAGGATCAACAGTTCAATTTAGTTTTGATTATTATATAAGTACAGGTACAGTTATTGAAACAGATTATATAGCGAATTATGAACAAGGCGCATCTGGAGCAATAACAAATGGTGGACAACCGCTTGGTGTTTGGAGGTCAGTTGTATTGACATCAACTGTTTCTTTGGTAGGTTATCCATATGTTAGAGCATTTTTATATCCTGGTGCATGCGGAAGTTTAAGACTTGCTGCCGATGGATTTATATTGTATAAAAATCCACAGTTAGAAATGTTAAATTATGCTTCAAGATTTGTTTATGGTCCAAATAACACAAACAATGTAAGAAGTAACGGTAATGTTTGGAGAGATTTGAGTGGTAGAGGCAATGATTTTACAATACAAGGTAATATTACTTGGAATAAAGATACTGGATTTAGTAATTTTAATGGTAACAGTGTTGCAAATGGTAATAAGATTTTTAGAAGTAATTTTCCACAAAATTTAAAAACAAGTCAACTTGGACAAGGATATACAGTTATAGTTGTTGCTAGAAGCACAGTTAATGGTTCTTGGAGAAAATTAATAGGAAATTGGGACGGTGATAATTATATTGATTTATATCAGAATCCATCTAATTATGCCTGGCATCAAGATGGTAGTGGTGAAACATTGTATGTAGATGGTGTTCAAGTTGGTAATGATACATTTGTTATGTATAACGCTGGTTTTCATTGTTATGCGGCTACAAATACCAATAATGGAACAGTATCAAATCCTACATTACCATTGACTATAGGAAATGAACCAAATGGAGCAGCAAATCCTAATGCATATCCGTGGGTTGGTGATATTGCTGTAGTTTTGATGTATGAAAGGGTATTAACAGCGTCAGAAATAAAACAAATAAGCAATTTATATAAAGATAAATACGGATATTAATATATATTTATAACCATATGGCAGACTTAAAGACAACAAATATTTACGGTGACGCTTATATTAATAATAAAGTGGGTATAAATACCAATACACCCGCTACCAGATTACAAATAGGTCAATTGTCTCCCACCGCAGCAACAGAAGGTATCCAATTCGGCGACGATACAGGAGCAAGATTGCATAGAATAAATTCGGGTCATATTAGGGCTACTGGTGGAATTAGTTCTGCTACTTTTATAATAGCGGATAATTATCTACAAACAAATAATAACTTAATTTATCCAGCCAGTCAAACCGCTACCCAAAGATTAGAAGTTGGAAATGCTTCTGGTAATGCATGGGTTACAGGTATAGCAATTGCACAGGGTGGAAATGTAACAGTATATAATAATTTAACTGTAAATAATGGTGCTACCGTCACTAATGATTTAACGGTTAATGGCAACACTTATTTGGGTAACGCAAATAATGATACTGTATATGTTAATGATACAATAAGAATTGGTGCAACAGATTCTGGTGATGCATCATTATTTTTCGGTGAAGGTAGTGTTGCTGGTAGTGATTATGGTGCTAGATGGTATTGGGACAGTGGTTATACATTTACATGGTATACAAGAAATGCTGGAACTGATACTGCTTTATTTGATTATGTAACGAATGATTTGAATTATATAAATTGGCGTAGACATTTCCACATGCAGAATAAGGAAATCAATTATAACTCACAAATTCATTTTAATGCAGGAACAAGATTTGTTGGAAGTAATACTAATTATTTGATTTTTAGGTCAGATGCAACAAATGCTGGCGGAATTATAGTTCAAGACGGAAGTGTTACAACTAAAGGATATACAGGTTATTGGGATTCTGCCGGAGGTGGTATATTAAACAATACAGGTAATTGGGCAGTTCGTTATAATTTTGGTAATGCAAATTCCGGTGGAACATTATATGGAGCGTGGGTAGTAAATGGTAATATATCTGCTTCTAATTTATCTGGAACAAATACCGGCGATCAAACCGTAGGAAATGGAACCATAACAATTGCTGCTGGAACAGGTGTAGGCGTAGGAACAACCAATACATTTACAACAAATCAAAGTGGCGCAACTACGGTAACTATAAGTAATAGTGGTGTAACAAGCAATGTTGCAGGAACAGGTATAAGTGTTAGTGGCGCAACAGGCGCAGTAACCATTACAAATAGTTCACCAAATGCGACACATACTGGTGATGTAACAGGAGCAACTGCATTAACAATTGCAAATGATGCAGTAACTACTGTTAAAATACTAAATGCAAATGTTACCAATGCAAAATTAGCAAATAGTTCACTTACAATTGGTTCAACTGCAATTTCTTTGGGTGCAACCGCAACAACAATTGCAGGTTTAACTAGTGTAACATCCACAACATTTGTTGGTGCGTTAACAGGTAATGCAACTACTGCTACTGCGTTGACATCAATGAATATATCACAGTTTACAAATAACAGTGGTTATTTAACAAGTGCAGTTACAAGTTTAGCTGGAACAACAAATAGAATAACAGTTAGTGGTGCAACAGGTGCAGTAACTTTAAATTTACCACAAGATATTCATACAGGCGCATCACCATCATTTTCAGGTCTTACAGTCACTGGTATAACCATGACAAATTTGACGGGTGCATATCAAAATACAACTGTATATGACAGTCCAAGAACACAATCTGCTACACCAAGTAGAGGTATAAGAGCACCCGCATCTTCAATACAATTTACAGACAGTTACGCAATCGCACCATTTTATACATATAGATCTACAGGCGATTGGCCAGTTCCATATGGTATTGGTTGGGGAACAGGCGGTGAATCATCTGGTATTTTCCAAAGATATGCTTCAAATGGTAGTTCATTTGGAGATATGATATTCTATACAGGAAATGACGGCAGTGGTGCATTTTCATTTAGAAGACATACTTGGGAAGGAACAACTTATTTTGCTGCAGGTTCTGGAGAATTAAATACAGAATTATTTAGAATTGATTGGGCAGGTAAAGCAACCGCAACATCATTTGCACTACCTGGCGGATTTACAATTACTGATCCTGGCAGTGGGTATGCTGCATTTAGTAATTGGGTTCTATTGGGAACAACAGGATTTTATAGTTCTACCAATAGCGCACATTTATTACCAAATCCAGGCACTTATGGTTCTTGGAAAATTACTGGAACCAGAGGTGGTTGGTATGGTATTGAATTTGATTCTGGTGTAAGTTTGATGGTAAATAGCACCGAAGTAGGATTTCATAGAAATGGTATCGGATGGCAAATGAGATGGTCTGTTGGAACCGGATATATTCATAAAGGGAGTAATGGGGGAGGAACAGAAGCTACAATATTAGATTCAAGCAATTATACCAGTTATACACCAGGACTTGGAACTAATAATACATTGACTGGAATAAATGTAATTAATAATACAAGTAATACACTAATAAACAATTTATCTGGTAATTTAGGATTAACTATGTTTCAAGCAACTGCTGGAACAGATGCTTATATGACTTTTCACATTGGTGGTGATTATGCTGCATATTTAGGTTTAGGTGGTGCAGAAAACGATCTTGTTTATGGTGGGTGGAGTGCTGGAAATAATAGACACAGAATTTTACATTCTGGAAATGCGGCTTATGCTTGGAACATGAATCAGTATGTAAGAACTACCGATAGTCCTACATTTAATACAGTTACTGCTAATATAACCGGTAATGCTTATAATAATCTTTCAAATGATTATAAAGATATATATGTTTATGGTGATGTTAATACTTATTACGTAGTATTAATACAAGGAGAATATCTTTATAGTTTTGGAAGGTATAGTGTTACTAGAGGTTACAATTGGACTGGTCCGGATACATGGAATATAGCAACTCACAAAGGTGGTTTAACTCTTGATTGGGAATGGTCTGGAGATACTGCTTGGGGTGGAAATGATAAAGCAATTAGAATAATTGAGTTTAACGAAACATACTCCACAATGGTTGCTGGATTAGGTTATCCAGTAACTGGCGGAGTTATTATTTGGTTAAGAGGCGGTGGTGTTAATGGCGCACAATATAGAATTAGAACTCCAAATGGTAGCAATTCTGTAGTAACAGTATATGACGGACTTTCAATTGCAAACCATGTAGCATCAACTACATTTACTGCTGGTGATTCAACGGTATTTTCTACAAGAGCTAATACTAATAATGTATCTGCTGAAATTCTTGCAAGATATCCAGTTAGAGCTACAGGTGGGCTTTTTGATGGTAATAATGCAGTGCTTCATGCAGGAAATTATAATTCTTATTCGCCAACGTTAACAGGCACAGGCGCAAGTGGAACTTGGGGTATAAGTGTTACAGGTAATGCCGTAACTGCTGGTGGATTAGCAGTTCACGGTGGTAGAAATAACGAAGCGAATAAAATAGTAAGAACCGATAGTAACGGTTATATACAAGCTGGGTGGATAAATACAACATCTGGTGATATGCCTGATACTGAAAGTATAAATAAAATATATTGTTCATCCGATGATTATGTTCGTTATAAAGGTGTTGCCGATTTTAAACAACAAATTGGTTTGACTTATAAAAATTCAACTCCAAGAAGCACCAGCACAACAGATACTAATTATTGGACAGGAATGATGGGATGGGGAACTACAGACTTCAATACTATGATTACATGGGGTTGTGGATTTATTGATAGTTGGGCCAGTCCTGGCAATTCTCCTGGTGCTGGTTACACACATTTCGTTGGTGTTCAAGCACTTCATTATACAAATGGTGATACTGATGGCACCGATAATTATGGTTATCAATTAGTGGCAGGTTCAGGAGTAAATTCCCCTCTATTTCTTAGAGTTAATTGGGGAAGCGCAGGTTCTTGGAAAACAATGTTGGATAGTTTAAACTTTAACTCTTATTCTCCTAGTTTGACAGGCAATGGTGCAAGTGGAAATTGGGCTATAAATGTTACAGGTAATGCAGCTACAGCAACAATATTACAAACTGCAAGAAATATTAACGGAACAAGTTTCAATGGTAGTGCTGCTATAACAACTGCAACATGGGGAACTGCAAGAACACTTACAATTGGTTCAACTGGTAAATCTGTTGACGGCAGTGCAGCAATTGCCTGGTCTTTGGCAGAAATTGGTGCTGCTGCAACAAACCAAACGATGTTTATAGGAACTACTTCGGTTGCAATTAATAGAGCATCAAGTGCAATTACTCTTACAGGAGTTAGCATTGACGGCAATGCAGCTACGGCTACAACAGCAACAAATGTAACGATTGCAAATGGCAGTGTAACATTAGCAAAAATTGAAAATATTACCGCATATACAATTTTAGGTAATAGTAATGCAAGTGCTGCGGCTACTCCTGCTGCTTTATCAGTTGCAACAGTAGCTACAATGTTGAGCGGTCAAACAATGAATATTAATGGTAGTTCAACAAGTTGTTCTGGAACTGCAACAAATGCTACTACTGCAGGTGGATTAGCGGTTCACACTGGAACCAACGATGAAGCAAATAAAATAGTAAGAACACAGGGTAATGGTTACATTATGGCTGGATGGATTAATACAATTTCTGGCGATAATGGAACTACCGCTATTGATAGAGTTTATGCATCTAGCGACGGTTATATAAGATATTATACACCTGCTAATTTTAGAACTGTTTTAGATGTTCCAACTAGAGCGGGATCTGGTGCAAGTGGAAATTGGGCTATAAATATTACTGGAAATGCTACTACTGCAACAAGTGCAACTTCTGCTACAACTGCAACAAATGTTGCCGCAAGTGGTATTACAGGCCAAACTGGTATGTGGACTTCTGCTGTAAGACCTGGCCCATACAGATTATATCGCAATGATGACAATTCTGCGTATAACGTTCAACTTACTTGGCAGGCGCATAGAACTAATTACTGGTCATTAAGAGGATATCTCAACGATACATTTCATGCAGAATGTTTCGTTGTTTATTCCGGATATGCAGATACTGCTGGCGCTTTAACTACTACAAGCAATTATCAAGTTGCAAATCTTGGTATAAATGTTGCTGCATCAAACAAATTGCATATTAATGGCGATAATGCAAATCCAGCAATTCGTGTAGATAACGGAGCAGTAGTATTAGCTGCAAGTGTAGCATCAAATGGCAGAGGATTTTATGGTTGGTTACCAATATCTATTGGTGGAACAACAAAATGGATTCAATTATATAATACTTAAAATTTATGGACAATATAGAATATACAATATGTAGATATGAAATTTACCCACCAGATTTTCACACATCAATAGCTGTTGGATTTTTGGTTAAAGATTTATCAACTGGAAATACAGGTACAATGGAAAAATTAATACCATTGGAAGATTCAAACGGTAAAACTCAAGGTGAAGTTTGTAACTTGGCATTTTCAAGATTAACAACGGAAAATCAAAGTTTGCTTGACTATTTTCAAAAGAAAAGAGATACTGTAGTAGGAAGCGTATTTATTCCAAGTTAATTTAAAATGTCAAATAGGTTATTGCTCACCAGCGAATATAATTTCGTATCTGGTTATAATATTTTGTTATCAACGATTTTAGAAGAATCGGTGAAGAAAAATGTCATTGTTATACCCAAATATTATAACAAACCATCGGAAAAGTTTAAATCTTATTTTGATAATATTCCAAACAGAAACGGTACAGAAAAAGAATTATTGTTATTTCCGTCTTTTAATTATCCCGATATTCAACATCCGTTATTACACATTCTAAATGGTAAAAATAAAAGCTATTTTAGCATGTGGGAATCAAGTAGAATTGGAGATTTTTATATTGATAAAATAAATCTATTTGATAGAGTTATAGTTCCAAATAAATGGAATAAACAAACATTTGAAAATCAAGGATGTACCAGTGAAATTTCCGTGGTAAATCTTGGTATAGATACAAATGTTTTTAATTATACAGAACCAAATAATAATGATATTTTTACATTTGGAACTGGTAATGATGATCCAAGAAAACGATTGCCAGAAGTAATAAAATGCTTTATAAAAGCATTTCCAAATGAAAAGGATGTTCGTCTATCAATCAAAATATCAAATCAATTATCACAAAGATTTTCAGATAATAGAATCACAACCAATACACAAAACCTAACTAAACAACAATTAAAAGATTGGTATTGTTCAAATGATGTATTCGTTTCTGCTGTAAGTGCAGAAGGATGGGGATTAATGCAACACGAAAGTATGGCATGCGGTAGACCTGTAATTGTTGCAAATTATGGTGGATTAAAAGAATTTGTTACTCTTGACAATAGTTTTTGTCTAAGACATATAGAAGTAGACGCAACAGGATTCTGGGAATTTCCTGGTGCAAAGTGGTCAAGATATGACGAAGAACATATGATTGAAACAATGAGATATTGTTACAATAATAGAGATAAAGTAAAAGAAAAAGGTATAATCGCAAGCAAAGATGCTTGTAAATTATCCAATGAATTGTTTATTCAAACACTATTGAAAACACTATCAATAGACTTTTAGTTTTTCATGTCCAACAACAACATCTGTATCAATAAATACTTTATAACCCAATTTTGTTACTTCTCTACACCAAGCAACATCCTCCATTGTAAAGTCTGTTGAACCTCTAATATTAACAAATTCTGGACGAAACCAAGGATATTTCATGCTTTCAAATACACCTCGTTTAACCAACATAAATCCAAATCCAGTGTAAACTACCGGATATTTTTTCCATTTTTTGTATTCAGATAACATAGAATCATCCATAAATTTAAAGTTACCATTTTGTTGAAAATATTCTTCTTCCCAATATGGAACAGTTGCATAGTGTGTTCCACCATCCATTTTGTATATACCACTTACAATATCTTCTTTATGATCCAATAATTTCTGGAATTGTTGTGGGGTAAATACAATATCACTATCTATCCACATCATATAATCATAATCCAATTTATTACCAAATGGCTTTTGATTTTCACCTGCTAGTATATTACCACCCAAACACATATTACGAGCATAATAAATGTTGCAACTATACTTTTGAGAATAAATAACACTATGTCCATTGTTATAACAATATCCTAATAGATTAGTCCAACACTGTAAAAATCGTCCACTAAATTCTCTGCCGGGTAAACAAAACAAAATTTTCATAAAATATAATTAACAAATTTGTACAATTATACATATATATCTATGTTACAACCTAGAAAGGATATTATAATATGGAAAATCAACTATCAAGATTCAGTGTTACAGAACTAAAGGCTTTGGTTTATGACGAATTGGCAAAGTCAGAACAAGCTCAAGCAAATATTCGTATTCTTAACCAAGAACTACGAAACAGACTTCAACCTGCACAAGGTGGAGTAACTAATCCAGATGGAAGTCAACCAACCGTTACTTCTGCTGATTTCTCTGGTGCTCCTGATGCTTAATTTATGTCAGAACCAATCAAATTTTCTCAAGAAGAACTAGATGGTTTGGGTAAAATCCAATCCAAATACCAAGAAAATACTTTCCGATTTGGACAGTTGTATCTGGATAAATTGTCTTTGGATGAAAAGTTCAAACAACTAACAGAAGCAGAAGCAAGTTTGAAAAATAACTTCTTGGAAATTCAAAAAGAAGAAGAAACTTGGTTAAATAGTATCACTACAAAGTATGGTGAAGGATCACTATCGTTGAAAGACGGTACCTTTATTCCAACAAAAAAGTGATATAACAAACAAAATTCAAATAACCCACATAATTAATTTTATGTGGGTTTTTTATTGTATATATATAATTAAACATTTTAGGATATAATCTAAACAAATTTTATATTTATATCTAGCAAATATATTTTCTTATGAACATGGATCAATTTATTGTAAGACCAGGTCAAAAACCTGTTGAAGAAAAAACACAAGTTATTAATGTACACAGAACCGTTAAAGGATTCTATAAAGCATCTATCATGGAACCAGATGCTAGTGGTAATATTAATGAAGCATTTTCAACTGGTTGGAAACCAAACACCATTCTAAACAGTGGTTTGGACAAAATTGCTTACATGCCTTGGGCACAAACATTCCAATTTTGTTTGATAGGTGATTATCCATATACTGGAGCAGATCCAGCAACAGCATCTTATGACGAAAAAATGTTGAAGAGTCCGAAGAGAATTCATGCGTTTTATTTGCCTGGACAAGGAAATTGTGGACATGTTATATCTGGCAGTACAGTAAGATTGTTTAGAACATTTGATTTTTATAAAGAAATAGATAATGTAACTTATACCGAAGTAGGATTTAAAGAAACACCTGCAGCAACTACATTGTTTAGTAAGATTCGATTTGATCCAACAATGAGTTTACATGCTGGTCAATTTATGCGTGTTTCATATGAACTTCGTGTGAATTTGAATCCTGCAACTGCTAGTGCAGGTGGTATTACTCCAAGTCCATTTCCATCATTTACTGGATGGACTACTGGATCATTAGATAAAGAAGCAATTCAAAAAGTTGGTTTATGTGGTATTGATAGTGGAAGTGGATTGGCAATTCCAATTGATGAAGGTGGGTTTTGTAATGAACCATTTGCTCCAGGTCAATTGAGTTTTGGTCCTGCATTTGGATTTGTAAATAGATACTATAATGGATCAAATGTAAATTATTATCCATCTGGTTCTGCCGCATATGAACCAAATCCATTTAAAGCAGTTGGTCCACTTCAAGAATATGATGTAGGTTATGCCAATATTTATCAATTACTTGATGCTGGAATTAGTGCTAGTAATTCAATTGAAGGCGGTAAATATAGTGGAAGTTTTTGTTGTCCAGGAACATCAACATATTTACCAAGAAATTATTTCACAACCGATTTAATTCAAGGTGGGGTTAATGTTATGGGTGGAGGTTCAATATATCAAACTTTTGTATTTAGCAATGCGGAAGGTGGCAGTCCTAGAGGTAGATATAGTAATATTAATATGGTATCACCTACAGGAGTTACTTTTTCCAAAACCGCATTTTATTATAGTCCATCATCCATCGATGGTAAATTTGTAAATTTAGATAATTTATGGACACCATATAGTAAACTCGCAACACTATCTTCTACAGGTATTACACCTGTATATAGCTCATTTTTACACAATTCTAATTTGTTTACAGATCAATTTTACGATCCATCGATGCAAACCAGTGGAAGTTTATCATATCCATTATATCCATCTAAATTAGCAGTTCCAGGTGGTGCAGGTACAGGTTCTGTATATGAACCATCAAATGGAGTTCTAACAGGCAGAGAAATAGCAGGTAATGCTACAAAAAATGTAGTTGTTCCTAGAACATTTCCATATTGGGATGATTGGAATCCATTTACACCTACAGGTTCATTCCCATCACCAATAAATCAATTATCAAATTATTGGGTTCGTGGATCAAGTGTATTTTTATCAACTCATACAGGATCAGCAACATTATTTAGTGCATCTGTAGATAGATCAAGTAATACTGGTTCAAAGGTATTTTCATTTGAATTGCCATTGACAATTGTACCATATAATATGGGCAGTTATTTTAGAGATAAATATGCCGTATTCACTAATGCAAATGCCAACAATATTGATATTCCTTCCAGTTATTGGGGTGGCGCTTCTGCTCCTGCTTGGAGAACAATTGGTATTGGTCCAACCAGTACAAATACCAATCCTAGTACAATGACGGATTCTGCCAAATACAACGGATATGTTTATGTATTAGAAAATGATCAAACTAAAGATAAAGATTATTCGTTGAAAGTTGTATTTAGATACAGTTGGAATAGAGCTTAATTTGGTTGAATAGTTATGTCATATCAATTAGTTAATTCGGGTTCAATTGCCAACTCTGATAACGCAGATACATTGCGTGTATCATTTGCAAAAATCAATGATAATTTTTTGACATTATCAGGGAGTTTGAATTTTGATCAAACTCCCACTGGTGGTGCAGGAGTTTCTGCTGGTTATATCATTATAAAAATAAATGGAACAAATTACAAACTTCCTATTTATAATATGTGAGATTATTTCATAACATATTTTATAGAAAGTTTAAGTCTCTTCCCCTTTCATATTACAAAAGAGGAAGAGAATTAATTGTTGCGGAAACTTTTACATCTAGTGTTAGTTCTTCACTAACATTGAGAAATGTACAACATTCTCTCGATAATTTTATTGAAAAATCCAATTTTAATTTTGGAACATCCAATATTAGTCAATTTTATTTACCTGAAATTGGTCAAGCAGGTTTAGTTTTAAATGACATTGATCATTTATATTTTGATCCAGAAAAATCTTCGGTTTCATTTGGATTAAAAAATATAAGTCACGAATTATCTCCATATTCAAATGTACAAGAATCATTTGGATTAAAAAATACAAATTATGAATTAACATCCAAAGAAAAAGTTCAAAATTCATTAAGTTCCAACGAATTTAATTATAACAATTTAAATTTAGATACTACATCAAATTCATTATCTTCAAAAATTATAAATAATGAATTTACAAAACTTGATACAGTATCAAATACAAATGGTTTAAATAAAGTTGAATTAAGTACAATTTTATTGGATCAAAATAATAATAATTTAAATTTAAATAGTTTAAGAATTGATCCTG